>Ga0256824_10001158_pt1 | contig 10188 bp, 6 predicted proteins | sample CV67metaG_FD_191570 | JGI IMG/M metagenome (GOLD analysis project Ga0256824, IMG submission 191570) | Hydrothermal vent microbial communities from East Pacific Rise, Pacific Ocean - CV67 | ecosystem: Environmental > Aquatic > Marine > Hydrothermal vents | place: Pacific Ocean: East Pacific Rise...
ACCTGCACTCATACACTGGATAGAAAACACTTACCTACTCAACAAACTAGAGCTAGGACTTGATGAAATTACCGAGCTTTCTCTCATGTTTGCTATGTTTGAGTACAGTGACCACTACATCAGTACCAACTACTTTACACTCTTTTCAGAAGTACCTTCTTCTGATGTGACTACCCTACTCAAAGGCTTTTTACAAGAAGCCAAAGAGCATCCTCCTGTACAGACAAACACCAACAACCCCTCACAAGCACAAAGCAATGAACTAGAGAAATATACCGTAGACCTCACCCAGTCTGCACGTGATGGTAAGATAGACCCGGTACTCTCCAGAGACAGTGAAATAAAACAAGCCATAGACATACTCTCGCGTAGACGTAAAAACAACCCTATCATGGTAGGTGAAGCGGGGGTTGGTAAAACAGCCATCGTTGAAGGCTTAGCACTTAAAATAGTAAACAAAGATGTCCCCAAGCACCTCTACAATGCAAAACTTCTCTCTCTTGACCTTGGAGCTATGCAGGCAGGTGCCAGTGTAAAAGGTGAGTTTGAACGTAGATTACAAGCGGTGATTAATGAAATCAAAGCGAGTACTGAGTTTACCATCCTCTTCATCGATGAAGCCCATACACTCATAGGTGCAGGGGGGAATGAAGGAGGCAGTGATGCTGCAAACCTTCTCAAACCTGCCCTTGCACGTGGTGAACTCAAAACCATCGCAGCTACCACATGGCTAGAGTATAGAAAATACTTTGAAAAAGACCCTGCCCTCTCACGAAGATTTCAAAAAATAGACCTTCATGAACCTACCATAGACCAAGCGATTACTATACTAAGAGGTATCGCTTCAAAGTATGAAGAAGTACATGGTGTCTACATAGAAGACGATGCACTCAAAGCTGCAGCCAGCCTCTCTGCACGTTACATCACGGGGAGACAACTGCCTGACAAAGCCATAGACGTACTAGACACGGCCTGTGCCAATGTCAAAATAAGCAAAAGTAACCAGCCTTTTGTTTTGTTAGAGCGTAAAAATGACATCGCTGTACTCCAAAAAGAGCTTGACTCTCTACAAAGAGATGATGATGAAGGCATCAAAGACAATGCCAAAGAAGTCGCCATACTCCAAGAAGAGATAGATGCATTAAAAGAAGTATTGGCTACAGAGACTTCTGCATGGAAAGCACAAAAAGAAAAACTCGATGAGATTCAAGCCCTTAAAAAAGAGGGGGACAAAGAAGCTGTAGCCCACGCTTATGCTGAACTCAAAGCTATGCAGGAGGATGCTACCTACCTTTACGAAAATGTCACAGAAAATCAAGTGGCTGAAGTGATATCTTCATGGACAGGTATACCTCTAGGAAGCATGAAAAAAGAACAAGTGAAAAATGTAGTAGAGCTCTCCTCTTCTCTGAAAGAAAATGTCATAGGACAAGATGAAGCCATAGACTACCTCAGTACTTTTTTACAAATCTCCACAGCAGGGCTTAAAAAAGAAAATACCCCAGAAGGTGTTTTCTTGCTCGTAGGACCAAGTGGTGTAGGTAAGACTGAGACTGCCATAAAAATAGCCGAAATGCTTTTTGGTGGGGATCGTTTTTTAACGACCATCAACATGACAGAGTTTCAAGAAAAACATACAGTCTCAAGACTCATCGGTTCACCTCCAGGGTATGTAGGCTATGGTGATGGGGGACAGTTAACAGACCCAGTAAGAGTCAAACCCTACTCTGTTGTACTCTTAGATGAGATAGAAAAAGCCCATCCAGATATACTAAATCTTTTTTACCAAATATTTGACAAAGGTGTGGCAAATGATGGAGAAGGAAGAGAGATTGACTTCAGTAATACCGTTATCATTATGACCTCTAATCTAGCCACGGATGCCATCACACAGCTTTGTACGCAGAATGAAGATATTTCCATGGATGAGATAGCAAAAGAGATACTCCCTACCCTTTCAAAGTATTTGAAACCAGCTCTCTTAGGAAGAATGAATGTCATCCCCTATAAAAATTTATCGGTAGATGCACTGAAGAAAATAGCCAAACTCAAACTAGGCTCCATAGAAAAACAGATGAAGAGTAAAGCCATTGACTTCTCTTATGATGAGAAGCTTTTAGAACATATCGTTTCTCTTTCTAATGCCACAGAAACTGGTGCTAGAAACTTGGAACTCATTATTAACAATAACCTCATGCCAAAGCTGTCACGTGTACTTCTTGACAGTATGATAAAAGAAGAAGCCTTATCAAGTATTGATATCTCTATAGATGATGAAGATACTATTCATATAGAGAGCAAATAAATCAATGGAGTTGCTATGAATCTTATTTTAGAAATTGTGAACACTCCTTCTGTTGATATTTTTCAACAGTCTATGAGTTTTGATGAAAAAGGTGGGAAGATTGGGCGTAGTAAAACTGCCAAATGGACACTCAATGACCCCACAAAACATATTTCAAATTTTCATTCAGAGATTAGTTTTAAGGATGGTCAATATTTCATTACTGATATCAGTAGTAATGGCATGTTTCTAAAGACACCACCCAAAAAATTTGTCAAAGGGGTACCTGTTCCTTTAGATCAAAAAAGTGCTGTTATGATAGGAGATTATGTCATTGCGGTGAAGACGATTGAAAATGCCTTTGCTTCATCACAACCTATGTCTTCAACATCATCTACTCCTCCAACTGCTGGTATACCCGATACCTTCTTTGTAGGAGATGACCATAAAGAGGCCTTTGGTGTTATAAGTAATTCTACTCCCGAAGAAAAAGATATCATGTCATTACTAGACAATAATAAAAATCTTGCCTCTGCGAATCAAGATATGTTACTCCCTGAACTTGATAATATCATGGGAATTTATGATGAAAGCGAAATGGTCTTAAATGATTCCCTCTCTACACACATAGAGGCACCTACATTTGAAACTATCGAACAGCCTCTTCCTTCTACCCCAACAGAACAACCCTCACCTCCTAGTAATAGTGAAGAGACTATGCTTAAAATCCTTTCTTTAAAACTAGGCGTTCCTGTAGAACAGATGAGTATACAAGAGAAAGAATTATTTGTTTCAGAAGTTGCAGAATTAGCTCTTACCGCATTAGATAAAGTACGAAATACACATCATGCTTTAGAAAAAATACAGACGCAACTTGGTGTCATGCCTACAAAAAACAAACAAGGATACAACCCCTTAAAAACAGCGCCCAATAACAAAGAAATACTCTCTAACCTCAATAATTATTCTCCATCTGTATCGCACCATGTAAAAGATTTATTTCATGAAATAGACATACATACGATAGCCTTCTATACTGCTTTTAAAAATATATCTTTTCGTACGGCACAAAAGTTTTCTCCTGAAAAACTTTACTACAATTTTGAAAAGAAAAATGCACTTACTAAAAGCTTTACAAACAAAAAAGCACTTGCTTGGGAAGCCTATTGTGAGCAATTTAAATATCTTGATAGTATAGAAGAAAAGGACATAGACCTTACAGAGTTGCAAAAAGAGTATAATAGTGTTTTAGAAACACTCAATCTTAGCTATAATAAATAAAATTAACCAAGGAAAAGAAGACTATGAAAAAACTAACTTATTTAAGTGCCCTAAGTATAATGTTCTTACTAGGAGGGTGTTTTTCACAAGAAGTTGAAGTACCTGTAGCTCAACCCCAATCAACCACATTAGATATAGCTGTAATTGCTTCAGGAACATCTACTCCTATGGCTGTACATTTCTTTGCATTAGAAAGTGATGAACAGTTTAAAAGGTTGGACTATTTTGAACTTATGAAGAAAAAACAGTCAAAACTCAATGGGGATATTGTATCCCAATCAAAAAAAATATTGCTCCCAGGGGAGATGGAAAAACGTAGTATTAAGGTAGATAAAAATATACGATACTACGCTATTGTTGCTGGGTTTAAAGATGTAAATAACAATGACAACTGGCGATACATCCAAGAAATTGTTCCTGAGAATAAAAATGACATTACACTTATTCTTAATCAAAACAGCATGAAAAAAGTTAGTAAATAAAAAAGGATTTTATATGGCAAACATATCATTGGTAGGACATAATCATACTTGTCCTGAAAAAACAGGGAAAACACCCCATGTTGGAGGACCCATAGTAAGTGGAAATAGTGCACTTACAGTCAATGGTATCCCCGTAGCCCTAGTAGGAGATACCTGCACCTGTGCTGCTGGTGGTCCAGATGTTATTGTTAGTGGTTCATCTGCGCTAACTATTAATGGCATCCCTGCTGCTAAAGTAGGAAGTGACACCGCACATGGAGGAAAAGTTGTACAGGGAGATAGTGCACTCACTGTCTCTTAATTATTACTAAGCATATTTTGCTGTGCTGAGATGATAGGATTAAGTATATACTCTAATATACTTTGTTTTCCATTCATTATATCTACAGTCGTTACCATACCAATTTTAATAGGCAACTGTTTCTCTTCTTTTTCAAGATAATTTTTATCTGTTTTTATTTTAACCGTGTAATAGTGTTTTTTATCTATTTCATCAATAGTCGTATCTGCACTTATGGAAACAACTTTTCCCTTGAGTGAACCATAAGTTGCAAAGTCATAGGCAGAAAATCTAACCACTGAATCTTGTCCTGTATATATAAATGCAATATTGGAAGGTTCTATTTTAGTATCTATGATTAAATGTTCTTCTGTTGGCACTATTTCGGCAATCACCCCTCCGGGTTTAACAACACCTCCTAAGGTATTGTAATGCATCTTTTTTATAATTCCATTGATAGGTGAGAGGATAACTGCTCTTTGTATTTTACCTTTATCTATATTTTTAGACTCATTCAATTTTTCTAAAGCAGCTGTAGTTTTTTCTAGTTCAGTTCGTGCTTCACTTTGAAAAGAAAGCGTAGTATGGGTAATCTCCTGTGTTAAACCTTTTATTTCAGATTGTATCTTAGGTATAAGCGATTTTTTACTTCTTAAATCTCCCTCTATACTATTAAGCTGACGTAATTGTTCATTATATTGCATCTTAGAAACTACTTTATGCTTGAGCATACGTTTTGAGATATCCAATGTTTCCCTCGAAAGAACCAATGCTTTTTTTAAATTTTCTATCTCAATTTTAACCGTTTCATGTTCTGCTCTTTTTTGCACTACCTTTTCTTTAATAATTGAAATTTTCTTTTCTAACGTTATACGTTTTGCATCATAAAGTTTTTTTTCAGATAATAGTTTCTGATGCAGTTTTTTATTATCTGTATTATCAATAAAAAATGGTATCTGTTTAGACTCTGCAATCAATCTATACTTTTGAGCAGTTAGTGCATTAATATCTGCTTCACTTCCAAGGTATTTACTTTTAAAGTCAGTATCATCAATACGCACTAGTTTATCACCATTATGAACCACTGCCCCATCTTGCACAAATATCTCAGATATAATGCCCCCATCATAACTTTGGATATATTGTAACTCTAACGACGGTACGACCTTACCCATACCTCTAGTCATTTTATCTATTTTAGCATAGTACACCCATACTAAAAGTACCATAATAAAAAGAAAAAAACTCCAAATAATCAGTCTACTGAATATTCCTCCTCCCATTAACATCGCAGCACTTTTATTATTCATATAATTTAAATCATCTTGATTTTTTACTTTCATGATGTTCCTTCTAGTTGCTTCAAAACTTCATCTCTTGGTCCATCATATACAATTTTACTTTGACTTAAAACAATAATACGTGAAGCTAGTTGTAACATGTTTCGCTTATGTGAGACAATCAATACAGTTTTATGTCTCATATATGGTTGTAAGTTTTGCAATACTTTAAGTTCTGTTTGGCTGTCTAAAGCATTTGTAGGTTCATCCAATAATAACATGTTACTTGTTTCTCTTAAAAAAAATCTAGCTAACCCTATAAGTTGTTTTTGCCCTCCAGAAACACCTTCTCCTCTTTCTTCTACTGGAAAATTGTATCCTAATGGATTACTATTTATAAAAGTATCTAATGCACTTAGGTTTGCACTTCGTATCATCTCTTCATCGGAAGCTTTAGCTTTAGCATAAAGAATATTATCTTGCACAGTACCATTAAACAAAACAATATCTTGTGGCACATAATTAAATACCCTTCTAAGTTCAACGGGATCTATTTGTTTACTGTCAATACCATCAATTAAAATTGTACCACTTGTTGGTTCATAAAACCCCATCAATAATTTTAATAGTGTCGTTTTTCCAGAACCATTACTTCCTAAAACAGCCACCACTTCACCTGCTGAAATTTTAAAACTCGCATTGTCTAAAATAAGATATTCCGTTGCAGGGTATGCAAAAGAAACATTTTTAAACTCTATATCACCTTTTATATGCTTTCTTGAAATATATGTTTTGTCTGCTTCTTTTTCTATAGGTAGTTTATATATCTTATCAAGAATTTCATACGAACTTCTTGCATATTCATAATTGATAATCAATGACGAAATTTGCACCAATGGTGTTAACGCTCTTGATGTCAACATCGTAACAGCAATAAGCCCTCCCATTGTTAAAGTTTTTTCATGTATGGCATAAACGCCTAAAATAATAACTAATATATTTGATACTTGCACAACAAAATTTGTTAGAGTACTCATAGATGTTGTTAAAATTTTAGACTTCATATTTGTCTGTGCAATATCACTAACAGACTCTTCCCATCTCCATTGCATCATCGAGTTTAATCCAAAACTTTTAATCGTTTCTAATGCACTAAGGCTTTCTATGAGCACACCATTTTTCCATGAAGCCAACTGGGAAGTTTCATCAATATATTTTTTTAATGGTCTAGCAATAATTAATCCATATAAAATAATAAGTACTCCTGCAATAAGAGGAACTAACATAATTTTTCCAGCTAAAAGATAAATAACAAAAAGAAACAAAACAGTAAAAGGTAAATCAATTAACATCGTAAGTGTTGCTGAAGAAAGAAAATTACGTAAAGTATCAAACTCTTTAATATTACTGGCAAATGCACCTACAGATTTGAACTTATGAGAAAGCTTCATATTTAATATATGTTCAAATATCTTAGAAGAAATAATAATATCACTTTTTTTACCCGCTACTTCTAATAAGTATGTACGTAAAAATCGAAATAAAATATCAAAAAGATACACCAATACTATGCCACTTGCAAGTATATATAAGGTATCAAACGCTGCATTAGGGACTACTCTGTCATAAACATTTCTAACAAAAAGTGGTGTCAATAATGCAAAGATATTTAATAAAAATGTAGCTAAAAATACATCTACATATAATGCTCTAGAAAATTTTAAACTATTCCAAAACCAATGTTTCTTAGTATTTACATATTCTTTTTTAAAGTCAGATTCACTATTTATTTTAGCCAAAAACATATTTCCTGTATAGCTATTTTTTAATAGTTCATAAGAGAGCCACTCTTTTTTACCCTGTTCATTTAAAATTAAATACTTCTTTTGTATTCTATCAATTTCCAATAAGAGTGTTGTTCTATCTTTTAAAAAAATTATACTAGGGAGTAAAGGATCAATGATCTCTTCTAAATCATAATGAACCTTCTTTAAATTAAAACCTGCCTTTTCTCCTAGAGAAAGGTAATCTTCAGTAGTTACAGATTTATGAAAAGAGATACTATGTAAAAGCGATTCTTTTGTAATTTTTTTTTGATGAAAATTTGCAAGATATATTAGTGTTCCCGCAAATTCTTCAAGTTCTCCATGAACTTTCATCTTCTTACTAATCTTCTATAAATTATCTTGAGATTTTAAAATAATCTAAAATCTCAGATGTGTTTGCAAGTAAGTCAAAATAAAGTTGCATAGCTGTATATTTTGTATCTATTTTAGTAATTTCTGCTGAATTGTACTCTTGTTGTATATTTAAAATATCAATAATACTTCTTTCGCCTGTTTCCTCTTCTTCTTTAATATATAATCTCTCTGTTTTTTTAGCATTATTAATATGTTTATTTATTACAGAAAGCTTTTTTCTATACATCAAATAATTATTATATGTTCTTTTTAAACTAACTAAAATCTCTCTCTTAGCATCGACAATGGAATCACCTGCTTTTAAAGTTTGAATTTTTGCTTTTTCAATATTTAATGTATCTGCCCCTCCATTATATATATTATATTTAAGGTTTAGTCCTATCCTGTCACTATTGTCTATCCCTAAAATACCATGCTGGTCTTCTGCCCAATTTTTTGAAACTTCCAAGTCTAAGGTAGGATACATGTTACTCTTTTGCTGTTCCATCAAAAAATTAGATATCTCTTTCTGTACTACTAGGTTACCTAATGACGCATTATATTTCTTTGTTTTTTTAATTAATCTTTTTAAGTTAAGATGTTTTTTATTTACTTTTGGATCTCTCATACCACCAATATCAGGAATTTTTCCTAAATACTTACCTAGTGCAATTTTGGAATCTTCAAACTGTTGTTTTGCTATAAGTAAATTTGTCTCTTCATAATTCATTCTTGATTTTGTTTGAAATAAGTCAGAATCTCTACCACCACCATCTTTTATTTTAAATGAAACTTTTTTTAATGTTCTTTTATAGTTAGTAATATTTTTTTGATACTTACGGTATATTTGATACTTTTTAATCATATCGATATAGGCAAGACTAATTTCTTTACTAATTTTAATCAAACCTTCTTTTAATTTATTTTCTGCCAGCCTTGCTGCTGCTTCTTTTTCTTTTACTAAAAACTCTTTTTTATATCCAGAAAAAAGATTATACTTACCTACAATGCCTATGTTTTTTGCTGTAAATGTTCTTGTCTTTCCTATATTTGCTGGTGTTTGTGTACGTTCTTTACCAACAAATCCAGATACATCCACTGTTGGTCTATAATTTGCTTCCACCAATGCTATATCTTTTAAGGCAATATCATACTCATGCACCAAAACTCTAATACGTGGATCATGGTCTAATCCTTTTTTTACTATATTATGTAGTGATTGTCCAAAAACACCTAGTGTGCCTAATATAAAAAGTAATACTATTTTTTTCATCATTTTAATTTCCTTGTCCCTGAATATTCATATTAATTAACATTATATCTTTTTTTTCTTAATCCTTTTATATTGCTATTCAATATATCATATATTTGGGTGCGTATACCTCTATATCTATATCTGACACTTTAGTTTATATATCACAACTCAAGCACCCAATTATCTCTAAGTTCCTCTAAAAAATCTGCTACTTCAGGTACTTGAAATCTATCGATTTCTTGTTTTGTTACATGGATAGCATTTTTACATCTTGCCAAAATCTCATCATACTCTTTATTACTCAATCCACATGAAAGCTTGGCAAAAATTTTATAATTTTTTTCTTTCCACCACAGTTTCCCATCACCTAGTCTTAATGCAGGGATATCATTTTTAATATACATAGTTGTAGTTATAACATCATAAATAGGGGCTAACTTAGCATCAGTATAATCATTTTCATATACTATTCCATAGTTTTTTAAATGTCCATCACCATTTCTAAGAAAATGATTCATGACTAAAGCAGTAAAAAGAGTTGTCAATGCTTCTTTTCTAAATTTTGGAGAAATCACATCTTTAATAACTCTAGCTATCTCCTCATAAGATCCATCATATTTGGCATCTGTCCCTCTGCCTGTCAATACACACATATCTTCAAAACCCAAATAAGTCTCATCTTCTTTTACATCAAAACGCTTTATAATAAACAAAGAACGATTATCACTCATATAAAACTCTGGTGTTTCTAATCCTGCATGAGCAATGGCTCTCATACAAAAGTACTCATTAAGTGCTAACTCTTCATACTCTTTATCCCAAGATTTTACAATATAGTGTTTAAATTTCATAGTCGTCTTATCTTCTGTAGAAAGCAGTAGTTTAGGCTGCACGCCAGAAACACCTGAACGTAATGCAAATCTATCCATAAGTTCAGGTAAGCTCAAAGCACTTTTAGATGTCGCAACGGTTTCAAATTTGACACGGCCAAGCACATAGGGTCCTATGGTTCTCAAAAAGCCCATATCATCCATTTTTTCTATTTTAGAGAAATGTCCTTTTATCACTTCACGTAGTGCACCTTCGGGCATATTCATTTGAAAAATAGGATGTAACTCTCTACTCTTCCAACTCTCTGCCCTAACA
>Ga0256824_10001159_pt1 | contig 10187 bp, 18 predicted proteins | sample CV67metaG_FD_191570 | JGI IMG/M metagenome (GOLD analysis project Ga0256824, IMG submission 191570) | Hydrothermal vent microbial communities from East Pacific Rise, Pacific Ocean - CV67 | ecosystem: Environmental > Aquatic > Marine > Hydrothermal vents | place: Pacific Ocean: East Pacific Rise...
GGACTATTGCAACCATACGAGCAATGGACATTAAGCCAAACAATAACTCATTAATCCTATCTGACCATAAGAACAATGACACCTACACTGGTTTTTATAATGATGACCTAAAAGGCTTACTTCTTAAAAGAATAGAAGAACTAGCCTCCCCTACTGATTGTATTGTCAAACTAGCTAGGAGTTCAGTCACCTATAAATTAGGTTCAATTATGGATGTTCTGTTTAACCAAAATGTAGATACTGATGATAGGAAAAACAGAGTTGTGCCTCATACTTTAAGACATAGTTTCGCTTCACAATTAGCAATAGCGGGAACACCGATACTGACCATACAAAGGCTGATGAACCATAAGTCAATAGAAATGACTATGAGGTATGCGAAACTTGCTCCCGACCAAGGTATGGATGCAGTAATGAACTTATACAAAGGAGATAAAAATGTATAGTATAAAATATATTGACAAAGTAATAGCAAAGCTAAAAGTAGTCGGTGTTGACTTCTACGACCACGGACATTTTAGTGATAAATACAAGAGGTATTTAAAGAAGTTTGCCGATGCAAAGGGATTAATCGCATTGAGTTCAGATGTCTCCGCCCTCTTCCCACTTGAAGACCCACGAGAACTCATATACAAAACAGCGAAAGAAGTTGAGAACCTTGATGAGTTTTTAGAACACTTTAGTCGTTCTAACATAAACTTTAAAATTGAGTTCGAGTTCGATGACTTAGATAAAAAAGATAACCACACCCCTGCTAAGTAGTCCTAACCTAAATGTTGGGTTAACTCACACAACACCGTAAACCACAAACTTTCAACGACTTAACCCAAAAGTTGGGCTACCTTTAAATCTCGTAATATCACATAATTCTCCCATCAATCAAGGAGTTAAATTATGAACGATTTACAAAAACAACTATTCAACACACTTTACGAAACATACGGTTCTATGATGGTTAGCAAAAGACAAGCATCTGAAATCATAGGCAGAAGTCGTGCATCTATGGATAACGATAGATATGCAGGTAAAGGTATCAACTACTTCCAAGACACACCAAACGGCGATGTCAAGTATTCACTCACTGACTTAGTAGAGTATTTAACTACTGCTTCAATAAAGACTGCATAATGACTGAGTATCACGAGGCAGAGGTTGGCTCAGTTTGGGTCGAGAATAGCCTAAGACTGAAATACAAACTCGTACACAGAACCTCTGAATGGATGACTCTTGTACGACTTGCACACGATGCAGTTCCGTTCAATGTTTATGTCACGGACTTTCGTATTAGGTATGAAGAAGTTATTAACGACAAGGATAGAAGATAAAATGGAATTATTTAATGTTTATATAAAGGGTAGCCACAAAGTTATTATTTACGACAATCTCAACGACAGTGTAGTCAAAGGCAGTGATAACTCGTATGTATTCTCACTTGCAACGGCTTGTGTAGTGTTGGGTCAACTTGGCTTCACTCACGATGACAATCTGATAACGACCTCTGAACTCAAACAGGCTCTTAGCAGATGTGAGACTATGCGATTTATAGACAGTGATAATCTTGACAGTGGGTTTTCACGATACAAGAGTCTCTTACCTATTTTCAATCTGTATGACTCTTCATTAAACGAACTCGAACAACTCATTGGTAAAGACAAAAGCAAACCAGAAAGTTTCACTTTGAGTGAACTAGATGTTGAGTTACCTCGAATTGAAGCCAAGGCACAAAAGAAACTCCTCAGACAACATAACGACACCACTATCGAACTGAGTGTTGGGAATGTGTGTGAATGGGTTGACGATATCACAGATGAAGTATCAGAGGTGGTTATCATCACAAAGCATAATGAGAATTACATTGTCGCAACAAATGACCTCTTCGTAGAAACAAACTCTCTTACTTTCAAAAATGAGGGAAATGTTACTCAAACTTTAGAGTTACTACTTAAATACTCAAAAGAAACAAATTTAAAATTAATTGTCGCAGGAGAAGTAAGATGAATAATGCGAATGTAGTTAGTCGCTTTAAGACTGAGAGTATAGCTTTACACCCCGCAGGAGTTTGGAAATTCGATAAGAATGGAGATAAAGAGGCAGTTGATGCAGTTCGTAAAGACCTCCTACCGTTAGAAGACCATCCTAATGACAATATGCTTAAGCATCGTATTCAAGACAGTGGACTTTTATGTGTTGACCGTGATGGTGCATTATATGCAGAGGTCGTTAAGATATTCCCATCTATTGCCAACACATTAACTACAACTACAACAAGAGACTTCAAGCAACACCATTATCTTGCACCACCGAAAGGTAAAGTTTTTCCATTAATCCGTAAGACAAAAATGATAGATGGTCTTGATATTATCACAAATGGTACAGTCTTTGAAGCACACCTACTTGATGATGATACGAGTTGCTATGCGATGAACGATAAAGAGATAGTTAGATGTACTGAGGCTGAATATCAGTACATTGTAGAACTAAGCGAGAGAGCATCCTCTAAGGGCTTAAAAGATGAAGATAACCTAATGAGTTCAGTGAGAGAAGATAGAGCATCAGAGACCTCTCTTCGTAGTGATTTAATTAGCTTTATTAAAGAGGGTCAATACGGTCAACTTGAAACAAGACTTTGTAGCGGAACATTTAGAGAGAACACTTTTGACGACTTCAAAGTCAAGGGTCAACTTCATCATTTTACACTTCACATTTTAGGTATTTTGAAAACAGACCCTACGGTGAGCAGAAAACTTGCATATAAATTTATGAGAAGATTTAGTGACCTTATTTTCAAAATAAATCTTAAAAATGATGAGAAAGAACTAGGACTCTTTGAAGCTAGATTTAACTCTAACCATATCAAAGACAGTTGGAACTTTGATGAGAGGTTGGTTGATGCTCTAAAGAACAAAGAACAGAAGATGAAACAACATGAGGGTCAACCCTTAAGTTTACAGATGATTAAAGATATTGGTATCTTTGAAGACATTGACCCCGCAGGGATACTCCCTCTTCATGTAAGAAACATTATCTTTAATAAGCAGGTACATTTGTTTCATGCTCCCGCAGGGTATCTCAAAAGCTTTACTGTTGTGTCTGTTTGCAACGACATTAACAAAGAAAAGTTTTATTTTGACTTTGAGTACAACCCTAACCTTAAGGCTCATTGCGAAACAAACGGGTTTGTCTATATCACCCCTACAAGTAATTTTACTGAGCTTGACGACTTACTAGCAAGTGGGGCAGATATGAGTAATGCACTATTGGTATTCGACAGTTTCTCTCGCTTAATAAAAGATGGGAATAATGATGAAACAGACACTTTAAGAACTGTACAGAAGATGTCATCACTATGCCATAAACTAAACGCAACAGTAATTGTAATCGACCACTCAACTAAAAAAGATAAAAGTGCTGACCCTAAGAAATATTGGAATTTCAAAGTTGGTGGGAATGAGACGGGGAAGTACAAGGACACGGGTATGGTATATTTAGTGCAACCAAAAACATTTAATAAAGAGAATTGGAATGATGGTGTCTTACTCAAAGTTGACCGTTCAAGATGCGCTCCGCATCGCTATATGTACGACATCATAAGTTTCGATGGTTCAGATGTGTTTGAATACATTGATGTAAAAGATGATGCTAAACCAACAAAGAAGAAAACAAACTTCTTAATGGATGAGGTGGCGTAATGAACTCCTTAGACTATGTTAAAAATCATCAAAGTATGATGGATAAAGAAACGATTGATACTTTAGGTTTTAGTGCAGACACCAACACCAATAAGATGTACCATAAAATCAGAACGAGTCGTGATGGCTCGTCTACTATTGAGTATAGAGCACCCCTACCCTTAGGTGCAAGAGAAATGAAAGTTGCTTTTACTCTTGCTACACAGTGTATTGATGATGACGGAAAGTTTATCGCACCCGTTAATAATACAATGGCTTCAACTCGTGTTGACCTTAGAAAGATGGCTAAGTTTGTCTATGGAAAAAGCACGATTGATAAAAGAAAAAATATCTTTGATGCCCTATTTAGAATTAAGGGGTTGTCGCTAAAGTTTACTTATGATGAGCAAATTGCTCCCTCTATGCCAAGAAGACCTATCATAACGGGATGGCTACACGAAGCTATCGCAGACTCAGAAGAGTATCTTTATGTAGATGTCGTTCTCAGCAGTATCTTTTTAAGTTACATCTTAAAAAATCCTATAAGCTTTAACTTAGAGAAAATGATAAGTTATGATGGCAGAGCTTGTTTTATGTATATGACTATGCAGGGCTTTAAGTACAAGATGAAGAAAGGCAATAGATATGCTTATTTTGACCATATTCCTCACGAGAGGTTGGTTCAAGGACTTGACCTTGTAGGACATCAAATGAAGCACCAAAAGGCAGAGATTAAAAAAGCTTTTAAGATTATAGGTCTTGATTATCTTTACAACAAGAGAACAGAGAATTGGGACAAAATCAGAGGCTTACGAAAGTAACTACCACTCGTGAACTAACTTCTTTTCATCCACCTCTACTTTCCAAGGTAGGAGTGGTTCTTCGTACCAAGACTTCAACCCTAACTTCTTACCCTCTATAACGTGTGCCTTAAACTTAGATTGTATCTCTGTTGCTCGTCTATACACCCTATCGTGAATACGATTGGCATAAATAATTGCAAACTTAGGTTTGTAGCGATACTTCTTCATCTTATTGTCGATGGGAGATAAAGATTTCATCTTCTCTAAAGAGTGTTTCCCCTTATTGAGCAGTCCGTTATACCGTCTCATAAAAGTATTTTTCCAAGTGCCAAAGGTTTTCATTATTGGGGCTATCCCTGCATACGAAGACTGTTGAGGATGTTCTAAAAATACAAGATATGTCAAGACCAACTGATTAAGTAGTTGACCTTTAAATATCTTGTGACTATGTTCAGAGGTCGCTTGTAAGTAAGCTTCATAGTGTTCTTTCATCGGTGAGTTCAAGAAGAAATAGTCCACCATCCAATGATGCGGAACATTCCATCTTGACCCATTCCCGTTACTGTTGAGCCAACGGAACTTCTTGGATAAAAAGCAGAGGTCTGTTCTACTCGGCAAACTTGCAGTGTAGTCTTTCAGACAATATTCTTTACCCATTTCTTACTCTTTACCCTTTTACAGAGTACATAGTCTCTCTTGGCAATACTGGAACATAAGCCTCAGCATCAGCTTTGTTCGTACCAATGACCAACCAATTCTCCACATCAGTTGCCGTTGCTAACAAAACAACATACTGAACATCAAGAGGGTCAAATGGTCGCCAAAACTCAACTGACCCGTCCTGCCGCAACTCTTTAAAAGTAAAATCCACACCATAGAAAATATCTCCATAGTTCTGAAAATACTTAAGTCTTGTTGGATGGTCAAGAGCCATCCACTCAGCAACATTTGGTGGCATTATTCTGTACCCATAAGGTCGTCTATCGTTATCGAGTCCTTAGAACCCTCTACCGTAAATAAAATAGTTCCGTGCATCTCAGCAGTAATCGCAGTGATAATTACTGACTCACCATATTTAGCTTTGAGTGCTAAAAATAACTCTTTGACACCATCATTCATTTCTGAACTCCTTTTGTTTTGCATCTCCTTTGGAGAGCTTACTTCCAACTATTATGAATATGTTTAAAGTACGGTTTGTCCACAATTACATTTGCTACATTCTTACTTGTTGACCTTAACTCAATATGTTTACTTGAAACTTTTTCTATATGCCAATTCGCACCATTAAAATTCACTGGCGAGTTAACTTTAAATCTCATCGTAATTCTTTATAATTGTTGCAACTAACTCAAATGGCACAAAGTCAGGTAAAATTTTTGTGTTCAACTCAGCAAATATCCAATTATGAATAGGCTTCATATCTTCAACAAGCACTTCATCTTTCAAGAACTCTTTAGGCAATCCCTTATGACAAGAATACTTCACTTTCAGATACTCTGTGAGTCTGTCTTCATCTTGGAACGCGAGACGAGCCTTTACGAGTTCGTCTACGGTTAAATGGTGATACTCAGGTTGAATCTCTAGGTGTTCTGTGCCGATAATCAGTGTGACTTTTGGTGCAAGGGCATCAAGTTCTTGTGCCATACTGACAGACTCTTCTCTTAGGTCATCGCTAAGTCTGTTTAACCTTTGGTGTGGCATTTCGCTAACACCGATTTGTTCTCTAAGTAGTGCGTTCATTATCTGTCCTTGTTATCGAAGTAGGCTTTGAGTGTTTCTATGGACTTTCGAGGGTCTTGGTTCGTCTCATCTGTAAATATCTGCCACTCAGCAGGTGTGAATGTCGCTTTGGCACGAGAAACTATGCTCTGCCCATCAGCAAGAGACAACCCTGCATCGTTAAATATTTTGTTTGCTTCATGTATCTGTGCAGAAACATAGCCGTCTATTTGCCTCTGCGAAACGCCGGCATCTAAAGCTAACTGCACAACTTCATCTGTAACTACACCATCAGCCCTATGCAGTGCAACAAGCACATCCACACCTTGTGGAGTCTCTGCTAAAGCATAGTTTAGGCTATCACACTCATATGACTCTAACGGCTCTGCGAAGTCATCTATACTTATTGGTGTTACTGCTTCACTTGGATGTAAACCATCGAGTTCAGGTGTTGGCTCAGGTGGATTGATGACAGTTTCGCTTTTTGTGTCTGAATTGTAAGCAGAACCTCCACTTGTCGCTTCAAATGTACCATCACGATTTTGAGTATCTGATAGAGCTTGGTCTAACTGAGCATCTGACATTTCCCTATAATCTGTTTTGTTACCAACATCAGATTGAGGTGTGTCATTAGTTGCATTTTCTACTACTGTTTCACTCATTACAGTCTCCCTTTATGGTCAGGTGCATCACCCTCAGGTCTTGCTTGAAGCATCATCATCTTTTGGTGCAAGTAAGCTTTGTCCATAGCCTTTCTCTCGTTAGAGGCAAGGAACTTGGCAATAACTTGATGTGATACGAAACCTTTACTGTCAGCATTTGATGCTAATCTTGATTTATAGTCGTCTCGGAGAAGTTCTAAGGGCGTTTTGGTGTTAAGGATTGAAATGAGTTGTTGCTCTGATAATGTTCTCATTGTTATAGTCCATACTTTTTAGCTACTTCTTGTCGATGCAGTTGTTCTGCACTAGGGGTTGGTGTACCCGATGTGTCTTTAGGCTCTACTGGTTTGCCATACTTCTCTTCGTGTATCTGAGCAATAGTCTCATCGGATAATCGTATAGGTGTCTCTGAGTGCTTCATCTGCATAATCGTATTCCGTACTTCATTTGAACGTATCTTGGTGTAGCTCTTACCCACACGAACAAGTATTGAGCCGTCTGAAAGCACTTGACTGAGTTCACCGTGTGTAAATCGTTTAGCTACTATTGCTTTTGCTTCTTGGTCTGTAATCATTATTTATCCTTTTTGTTTCGCTAAGTCGGCTTGAATTAATTGCTTAACATAAGCACTAATATTGCCGTTTTTCCCAACACGAGAAGTCACTTGGGCTTTGAAGTCATCTGTGACTTTTATGTTTATACGAGAGTTACATTTCATCTTATTGACTCCTTAATATTATTTAGTATTATACAGTAAGTAGGACTCTAAACGAATTAATGTAAGGCATAATTAGCTAGGTATTGGTAGGACTCCATATTTAGTAGAGAACCCATATTCTGAGGTTCCCCCACGAACGGGCGAACTCGCGTTTCCCCCGTGCCACCCTCCAAATTAAGTTTAGTAGGATGGTGAGAAGATGGGAAAAGAACAGAAAAAAGTCTTAAATTCTCAGTCGAAAATGATGTAGAAATACTGTAAGGATTGCAAGGGATGAGTAAGTAGGTGATTATGTCAAGATATGTGGGAACAGTAAAGAGGTTGATGCAGGGGTGGTCCACTGGTGTAAATCTAAAGCCCTATTCCCTCAAAAGTATCTCTATTCTTGTAACACCACATCCCCACTGTTACAAGAACCGATGTTACAAAGCTTAAAGAGTGTTACAATTCTACTCATATTATGGTGTATTCCACAATTATTTGGTGTACTCCACATATTACATGGTGTATTTCCCATTTTTCTGTCATACTTCTCTCAGTTAAAAAGTTATTTAACATTTGCCCGTCAAAGCAAATCTATTTTTTAACAAGTTCTTGAAATACATATAGGTGTTAATCTCAGCCCATCACAGTTGAGATTAATATAAGACTTGAAAGCACTTTTATATATAGATACCGTATAGGGTCTATATGTAGGGTGTTTTGCATTTGCTACTGAATGAAGTAAGGGCGATGTAATAGAGTCGATAATGTTCTTTGATTTATTAATGTTGAAAATCTACTTTGTATGGACTTACAATCCTTGGAGTAGTGGGCGGTCTTCGCGGTACGAACTGTTGACTTAAATTATGCCTGAGTTTTATTGATTTTATGAAGCACTCTGAAGAGTGTTTTGAGAGTTAATAATAGAGTCTAGTCTTGCAGGACTAAACCCCAATCCGCTAGGGATGGGAGCATTATATTGTAGTGCTACTTATAAGAGAGTAAACGATGAGTAAAATTTATGCAGTAATGGAAATGGTGGGGAATTTCGCCCATACATTAGAAGAGTTTGAAGATAGAGATTTAGCGAGTGAGTTTGTAATGAACAAAGCTATGGACGATGCAAGAGAAGTTTTTGAAGAGGGAACTCATTTTGAAGAAGTGCAAGAGGAGTTTGAAGAAGAACTAGAAAATGCACTGAGCTATTACTCTATTGATGAATGGGAGGTGTAAAGTGAAAATCGCAGTAGAAAGTTATGAACTTTATAACAATGGAATATTATTATGTAAATGGTGGGACACGGAAGAGAACACGATTGAAGAGATAGAGAGTTTTGTTAAAGAGGTGCATTTAAAGCACGGTTTTAGCGATGATTTAGAGTTATTTGTTGCAGATTATGAAGAGGATGTTTTAGGGCTTTATGATGGCTCTGAGAGTGTATCTTTTGCTTATGAATTGAGTGAAGCAATAGAGTGTTTAGAAGATGGGGAGATTACTGCCGTTGGGTTGCTTTTACAGAATGGTGTAGTGTGTGATTTAGATGAAGCGATAGAGAAGAAAGATGAGATTTATTGCACTGGTGAAACTCGTATGGAAGATGTGGCGTTTAACTATGTGGAAGAGTGCGGACTTTTGGAGTCAATGCCCGAGAACTTAAAATTTTATTTTGACTATGAAATGTTGGGTCGTGATATGGAAATCGAGGGTAGCTACTTTGAAGATGAAGACGGAACGATTTGGGAGGCTAGAATATAATGAGAGAATTTAGATTTATATTTAAGATACCCGATGCGAGTAGAAGAGGATATTTTACAAGAGAGTTTTGGGCTTCTAATTTAAACGATGCGAAGAGTTATTACAAAAGCACTTATGAAGTTAAACGGATGCCAAACGGTTGGAAATATTCTTATGATAATGGAGGGTATTAAAATGCGAACATTAGGAAAAGGATATACACAAATAAATGTTCTCGCAACTCAGCAAGATAAAGTTTTAGGTTTTAATGAGAGTAAAAATGAATATGTAGTTGCAACTTTTGATGAACTCCAAGAGAGTTATTTTTGGTCTCATTATTTTAGAGATAGAGAAGAAGTAAAAACTTACTGTTTAGAAAATGAGTTGATGGAGTTAGCAAAATGTATAGTTATAAAATAGATGGAATCGTATATCTTTTTAGCAGTTTTGAAGAGTTAAAAAAGTTCATTATTTTGAGCAGTTTTTGAGGGTGAAAAAGGATTAAGCTTAATTACGGAATATTAGGGGTTTTTCACTAGGGGTCTCTCACTCTTTTTAGACTTTTCTCTGAAAATAAAAATAGAAAAAAAGAAAAACTAAATATAGGTACAAGCCACCGCGAAGTGCCTATATACTATTATATAGTATATATAGACCCTCGATTTAGCCCTGAATATAGGGCTTCTGAGAGATTTTGGTCGGGGCAGAGGCAGTTTGGTCGGGGCATAGGCAAGAATTAGACCGTCAAACACCCCTCATATTCTCAAACAAATATCATAAAACTTATATAAGGAGCAACAAATGACTTACGGATACTTAAGACTTTCAACCAATGAAGACAAGCAACAAAACTCATTTGAGATACAGAAAAAGCATATTCAAGATAAATACAAAATAGAC
>Ga0256824_10001160_pt1 | contig 10186 bp, 10 predicted proteins | sample CV67metaG_FD_191570 | JGI IMG/M metagenome (GOLD analysis project Ga0256824, IMG submission 191570) | Hydrothermal vent microbial communities from East Pacific Rise, Pacific Ocean - CV67 | ecosystem: Environmental > Aquatic > Marine > Hydrothermal vents | place: Pacific Ocean: East Pacific Rise...
GTTTTTACAATACCAACCCCAACCTTTTTTCATCCAGTGACCAATAAATGGCATAGGAATCATCTTTCCTCCTCTATTATCTCGATAGACAAATGCTGCACCATCTCCTGTATCCATAACACATAAGATATTCAGATGCTTCATATAACTCTCTCGTGAGATAATACCTTGTGAACGATTAAAGATATTTTTTGCTACATTTCTTGCCATTACTTCAGCTACATGACCTTGCTTGGCTCGCCACTCTGCCCCCATTAATGAAGCAGAATCTCCAATAGCATAGATATCATCAAAACCTTCCACTTCATTATACTCATTTGTTACAACAAAACCTGCATCACTTAGTGGTAAATCGGAAGCCTCCAATATACCATGCCCTTTACCTGCAGAGATAAACATGGTTAAATCAGATTCAATCTTCTCTCCATCCTCGAAATTAATACCTTTGGCATCAAAAGAGGTAATTTTACTACCAACTTTTTTAGAGATATTGGTCATCCCAAACATCTTATCCATCATGACCAATGCTTTATCTCCCATTTTTTGCCCAGGCTTCTCCATAGGAGCAAAGAAAATCAACTCAAATTTGTCTCGAATTCCTTTTTTCTTGAGCATATTATGCACATTGAAAAGTACTTCAAATGCAGGACCTCCTCGTACAGCAGAAGTATCCTTAGGATTTCCACCAAAGCCCATAGCTATTTTTCCTGAACCTTTCTCTACTAATAAATCTAGTTTCTCTTTTAAAGTAACAGCCTCTTCAGGTTTACCACAAATAGATAAAGTATGCTCCATTCCCTTTAATTGAATCTTATCTTGTCCAAGAGCCACAACAATAGAGTCATAATCATCTAAAACTTTTCCACTCTGAAGGGTAACTCTCTTCTCTTTTGCCTCTAGTTTTGTTACAGCATCCACCACAACATCAAATCCATGATTTTGAGCCAGCTGATTTAAAGGTACCGATATTTTCTCTTTAGTAGTAGCTCCTGTTGGAATCCATATTGAGGTAGGATAGATATAAAAATAGTCTCTATCACTAACCAAGGTAACTTCTAAATCTTTTGACTTCCGTAGATAAATAGCCACTTCAACACCTGCAAAACCACCACCTAAAACTAATATTTTTTTCATTATTCTCTCCTATTTATTTACTATTGATTCAACCCAACCTATCATCACATCATGTGCTTGAGGGTTTGGTGCATCCATAAAACTAACTATAAAACTATCCTGATACTCTACAACACCGATTGAGCGTGGTCGAACGGCAAGCATATTAGCAGAGGTCAACTGCTTACCAAAACAGCAGATAATATTTTTGGCACCAAGAATATCACTACAAACTTCCCCTGCTTCATTTAAACTTTTTGTATGGGCATAGTGATCAAAGGTTGCAATATAGCCTGCAACAGGATGTCCATCAATTTTCTCTTTTAAATATGCTATAATCTCATTTACACTACTCAATGTTGTCTCTATTTTAGTAATTTCTAACTCATTAATAGGGTACTTATCCATTAATTCTAATCTCTTCATCCATTTTACCTTATCTATTTTTCTACATTATATTTCTTATAACTATACATTATAATTCTTAAGATGAGATTAAGTAAATATAGATTTTTTATTGCCTTTTTTTGGCTATAATCACACAAAAATTTAAATAGGGGTATTTCCATGCAACATCTCGTTGATACCAATGATTTTAATGAAAAACAGTTAGCCAATATAATGCACGATGCACGTATTTTTAAAAAGCAGATGCCATCTCAACTCTTACATGACAAACTGCTTATTACACTCTTTTTTGAGAGTTCTACTCGAACACGTAGCTCATTTGAGGTAGCTGCTAAACGTCTAGGTGCATCTGTTGTACATCTTGACCCTTCTAAAAGCTCAACATCAAAAGGAGAGAGCCTAGAGGATACCTTTGCGAATCTATGTGCAATGGAACCTGATGGAGTAATTATTCGTCATGAGTATAATAATACGCCTCAAAAGCTTGCCAATAAAGAGTTAACTACGGTTATTAATGCAGGAGCAGGAAACTATGCCCACCCTACTCAAGCACTACTTGACTACTTTACTATGATGGAGCATTTTAATGTAACAACTATTGATGGACTCAAAGGAAAAACCATTGCTATTGTAGGAGATATTGTCAGTTCACGTGTTGCCAGTTCAGGAATTCGCCTCTTTACAAGAATGGGGATGAATGTGGTACTTGTTGCACCTGAACCATTCATGCCCGACAATAATTTACCAAAATATGAAAAATTAGATGAGATTATTGACTCTGTTGATATTATCATGAGCCTTAGAGCCCAATTAGAGCGTCATAAAGCCCCTATATTTGAAGATTATAATGAGTACGCAAAAGAGTACTGTATTACTAGTGAGCTAATAGAAAATAGAGATATTCTCATACTGCACCCAGGTCCAGTTATGAGAAATATTGATATTTCAGATGAGATGCTCGAAGATAAGAGATGTAAAGTTCTTACTCAAGTAAAGAATGGTGTTTTTATTCGTATGGCTATTCTAAAAGCACTTTTACTTGATAACTAATGGAACAAATCTCTAAGCTAGCACAACAGAGAGAACCCTTTTTATTTGTTCTCTCTTATGATTTAGAAGAGAGATTTGTCCAACCACTAAAAGAGCTGGACAGTGATATTTTTTTTAAAATTGGAAATCAACGTAACTATCCAAGAGAGTTACGGACAAAAGAGTATTACCTCAAAAAAAAGCCTGTCGATTTTCAACGATATAGAGACTCTTTAGATAGAGTATTAGAGGAGATACGTTCAGGAAATAGCTATCTTTTAAATTTAACATTTAAAACAGAGATTAAAAGTAATCTCTCTCTTAAAGAGATTTTTACCTTTGCACGAGCCAAATACAAACTCTATTTTAAAGATAAATTTATCTGTTTCTCTCCCGAAAAGTTTATAGAGATTGAGAAAAACACTATTTATACCTACCCAATGAAAGGGACAATAGAAGCTTCTATTCCTAATGCCAAAGAGAAAATTCTTGCCAATAAAAAAGAGATGGCAGAGCATATTATGATTGTTGATTTAATGCGTAATGACCTAGGAATTATAGGCAAAAATATTAAAGTAGAAGCATTTCGCTATATTGAAAAGATTAGAGCAGGAGAGAAAGAGCTTTTTCAAGTAAGCTCAAAAATAAAGGCTACTCTTCCTGAAAATTGGCGAGATAATCTAGGAGAGATACTTCAAAAAATTCTACCTGCAGGCTCAATTACAGGAACACCAAAAAAGAGTACTGTAAATATTATTAAGAGTATTGAAGATTACAATAGGGGTTTCTATACAGGAGTTTTTGGAATTTTTGATGGAGAAAATCTCTACTCTGCTGTTATGATTAGATTTATAGAGAAAGAGAATAACGAACTCTACTATAAAAGTGGTGGGGGCATTACCATCGATAGTGATGCCCAAAGTGAATATAGTGAACTGATAGATAAAATCTATCTGCCACTATAAGAGGATTTCTTAATAACTTACAACAAATCCATTTGCAACACTTCCTGAATTTAATGCCCGTTTTGCAGCCGATCGACTAGAGAAACCTGTTAAAATAACTTTATAAAGAGTTCGACCTTGAGTTCTTACTTTTTTAACAATTGCACGATACTGTCCACTGTTAGAATTTGCCATACTTTGTGCTGTTGACTGCTTAGAGAAAGCTCCTATCTGAATTCCTATACCTCCTGAACCTGAATAAGAAGAAGATGATGAAGAGGAATCATAACCATTATTATCGGTATACCCTCCTCCATTATAAGAGCCATAAGTTGAAGAACTCGATGATGAACTAGACGATGAACTATAAGAAGAAGACGCTCCTGTTGCACTACCATGAACAATAAATGCTCCAGGGAAACGACGCTCTTTTAAACGGTTTGCTTCACTAACAGAACTAATTCCTGTAATAATAATTTTATTTAAAGAACCTCTTTTAATATAGACTTGATATTTAGGATCTAAACTTAAATTATTTTTAAACTCTTTTGCAGCATAGTAATCTTTTAATGCAGCAATTTGAAGAGAGATTCCACCTCCACCTGTAGATGCCGAAGGGGAGTAAGTTGTTTCATTACTACTATAGGTTTGACCTGCATAAGGATCTGCATAAGTGGTACTTCCTCCACCTGTAGTATAATTATCTGCACCATAATTACTGCTATAGGTATTACTAGCAGGTGCTGGCTGTGTTGTCACAGGAGGATAGGCAGAGGTAGCAGGTTGTTGGTCATAGGTATATGTCGTGGTTGGTTGCTGGTCATAGGTATAGGTTGTTGTTGGTTGCTGATACGTTGTTGTATCTGTTGCAACACCTGAATATAATGTACCTGAGGAGCTTGTTGTTCCACCAGCTGAATTATCATAAATAATTGGAGAAGCTGTTTCATAGGTTGTCGACTGTGTTGTTTGAGTTGTATCATAAACTGATTGAGTTGTTCCATAGGTTCCAGAAGGTGTTACATTGTCTGTTTTTTTCACACATCCTGTTGCTAAAAAAGCTAAAGCTACTGTAGAGATTACTAGACCATTGCTATATTTCATAATTTTGTCCCTTTAAAACGTTTTAAGTTATTATAACAATCTATTGATATTATCAATATTAATATTATGAATTAATTTAGAATATTTTATTTTGTGGTTAAAATCTACTTAATTTAGGGGTCTAATCCTTTTGCTACAGCTCTATCTTTCCTACTTGAATTAGAAAATCGAAGTAATTCATCTGTATTTTGAACATAAGAGGGTAAGTTTTCAAAGGCAATATCTAAAAGTTTAGACGTTACTACGGCATCAGAAAAAGCTCGATGAGCTATATGCTCACCTAGATTTAAAAACTCACTAAGAAAAGAGAGTCCATAACGTTCACTCTTTATTGTTCGTCGAGAGAGATCAATAGAACAGAGTTTTAAATTACCAATTGTCCCTAAACCAAACCGATCAAAAGAGTAATTTAAGAAACCATAATCAAAATTTGCATTATGTGCTACAAAAACTGCATCTTCCATAAATACTCGCAAATCCCTTAAAACAGTTAACTGATTAGGTGCATCTTCTAAATCTTCATACGTAATACCTGTAATTTTGCTAATATACTCAGGTAAAAAAGTACACGCAACAAAACTCTCGAATCGGTCAATAACCACACCATTTTGCACCATGACAGCTCCCACTTCAATTACCTGTGCTGTTTCAGGTTTACTACCATTGGTCTCAATATCAATTACACAATACTTCTGTTCTAAATAGGGAGTAAAAAAGCTCTCTAAACGATATCTATTACCATCCTCTGAAATAGGGTAACCTGAGGCTTGTAATAAAATAAAAAGTGTATCCGCATCTTCAAATAAGGTGGTGTGTTTTTTAACAATACGTTGGTATGAAGGGATAGAGAGATACCCTTCATTACGACGAAACGATAATGTTAACTCTTCATAAACTTTTTGCATTCTTTATAAACTTACTAACCTTTTCATAATCTTTTCGACCTTTTATCCTCTCTACACCAGAACTTACATCAACACCATAAAATTTATACTTCTTAAGCTCTAATACATTGTCAGGAGTCAAACCACCTGCTAAAATAATTTTTGAACAATCAACACCCTTAAACCACTCTAGATTGAGTCGCTTTCCACTGCCTCCATACTCTTCACAATAGACATCAATTAATCGGTATCTATCTTTATATTGCAGTACATCTTTTGCCTCTTTAGCACGTATAACAGGCATCGCTTTTGAGCCAATCATATCTAATGCCTCTTCATCCACATCAAAATGAATTTGACATAGTGTTAAATCACAATACTTAGAGATTGTATCAATAGTATCAATCCCTTCATTTACAAACAGCCCTACTCTTCCTATAAAAGGAGGTAGTTTATCAATTATTTTTTTAGCATCACTGGGTGTGATATAGCGTGGCGAATCTCTATAAAACACAAATCCTAAAGCATCTGCCCCAGCTCTTATCGCTTGTAATGCATCTTGCAAATTAGTAATACCACAAATTTTCACTCTCATATCTATATTCTCCTTACTTCCCTCTAAGTAATTATTCAAAAAATTATACCTTTAAAGAGTCAATAGCGTGCTTATAACCCTTTTGGTTTCCAAAAACATACGACCCTGCAACAACAATATCTACCCCTGCATCATTCAATGCTTGAATATTTTGATTATTTACACCACCATCAACTTCGATTAAACAGCTAGAATTACTCTTTTCAATTAAAAGCTTCAGCCGTTTTGCACGTTCTAAAACAGAAGGGATAAACTTCTGTCCACCAAAACCAGGGTTCACAGACATAAGCAGAACCATATCAATATCTTGCAGTAAAAACTCTATGCTCTCTGGTGGAGTATGAGGATTTAAAACCAAAGCAGGTTTGATTCCATAAGAACGAATATGCTGAACCAATCGATGAGGGTGTTTCTCCTCTTCAATATGAAAAGATATATATTCAGGTTTTAAAGGAGCAAAAAGATCAACAAAAAAAGTATTATTTTCAACCATTAAGTGTATATCCATTGGTTTGGTTGTCGCTTTTGCCACAGCCGAGACAACTACTGGACCAATAGTAAGGTTGGGAACAAAGTGTCCATCCATCACATCAACATGAACCAAGTCACATCCCGCTTCACAAATTGCTTCTACATCACGAGCCAAATTTCCAAAATCAGCTGAAAGTATACTTGGTGCTACTAACATTGTTCATCCTAGTTTTAATTTCGGCGTATTATAATGAATTTTAGCTTTAGAGGTCTAACCAACTACCGAAATCTAGACATCTTTCACATCAATGACTCATTTTGGCTCGAAGCAAAGATAAAAATCTAGGAAAAGAGTCCCTTGAAAACTACTTTTAAATCCTCAGATATAGATAAAAGAACCATTAAAACAAAAACTCCTATAATCACTCGCTTATACCAAATACCCCCTCGATTAACAAGAGAAGCAAGTGCATCCTTCTCTTTTTTCTCTATACCTATCTTCTTAAAAACCTCCTCTAGACGAAAAGCTGTCTCATAAAAAAGTGTTGTATTACAACTAGGTTTTCTTCGAACATCTAGCTCATGCTCCTCTATATAAGTGGTATACCGTAACTCAATTTGTAAGGTTTCAACCACATCTTTTATGGCGTAACTTTGAGTAATATAGCCCCCTATAAAGATTTTATTTTTAACACAGTTAAACCCTTCAGAGTCAAAAGCACTATAAATATGATTTATAAACTCTTCAGATGACGTTAGATTATGTCGATTTCCCAAACAGACATCTTCACTTATTGGTCCCATAAAACTATGCATATCAATAAGATAGACCTTTCCAAACATTTTAACCTTTTCTGTAATTAAAGCTTCAAGCTCATCATGATACGGCTTATAGTAGCGTTCAATTCGTCTATCAATCTCTTCTGTCGAAGGTCTTAACGCATAGATAGGCTCATCCCATGTATTGGTATCATAAACAAGAGAACGTCTATAATTACCTATAGTATTGGCATCAGGTGGACGATTAACATCAACAACATAACGGCTATGAGGCGTAGAGATAAGATTCACTTTATACCCCTCTAAAAACTTATAAAGTTTGAGTAAATGCCAATCTACATTGGGTAAAAAAGCTTGTGATTCAGGAGTTAAATTCCACTCCATATCATAAGTTAACATCTCTCCACTATGTGGAAAACTAAAAATATAGGGAGAGTTCTCCTTTTTTATAAGTATATCATTCATAAAATAGACTCTTGCATTGTTTAAAATTCCTTTTTTTCATATAAATAGATTTCTCTCTGCTAGTTTATAGAAAACTACCCTATTTTTAAGATATTTTTCCCTATAATTGCAAAACTTTTTTTGGAATTCTCATTTTAGGATGGTTTTTCTAAAAACATTTCAAATTTATAATGCAAATTATTACAAAGGTATGAACATGGCAAGAAGATGTGATGTAACTGGAAAAGGTCCATTGGTTGGAAACAATGTATCTCACGCAAACAACAAAACTAAAAGAAGACAACTACCAAACTTAAGATCTGTAAAGATTACTTTAGAAGATGGTACAACTAAGAAAATCAAAGTTGCTGCGTCTACTCTTAGAACTATGAAGAAAAAAGCTGCAGAAGCTACAGCTGAAACAACTGAGGCATAGTCCTTAATTTTTTCAGACTAAACTATTTTGGCAACTCAAAATAGACTTAAAAAGTTTCTCAATTGGCGAGAAACACCAACTCCACATATAACTCTAAATGATGAGTTATATGTACTTCTAGCACCTTTTCGACTTCCACTTATTTTAACTATTTTGACCATGATGTTTGGAACATTTGGTTATATTATTATTGATGACATGTCACTACTGGATGCCCTCTACCAAGCAGGTATTACCTTTACTACTGTAGGATTTGGAGAGATTAAACCTATTTCAGATTTAGGGAGAATTTTTACCATCTGTTTAATTATTTTTGGTTTCTTGGTCTTCTCTGTTGCGATAGGTATTATTGTGGATGTTCTCAATCGAGGAGAGCTACAAAACGTTATAAAGGAGAGAAGCATGCTCTATGATATTGCTCGATTAAAACAGCATTTTGTAATCTGTTATCATAATGAATTTACCATACAAGTAACACGTCATCTACGAGAGAGTCACATCCCTTTTGTCGTTATTGACCCCAGAGAAAACTTTGAAGAGTTGGCAATAAAATATAAATATCCCTACTATGTACAAGGCGAGCCACATACTGAAGAGGCGATACTAAAATCACATCTCTCTTCGGCAAAAGGGGTTATAACACTTGCAGATAATATTGCAGATAACATTGCTACTATTGCCTCTATGCGTCTCTATGAAGAGGAGATTCATCGACGAAGACCCTTTTTGATTATCTCTAATGCACCAAGTACTATTGACGAACAAAAACTACTAAAACTTGGGGCAGATAAAGTTGTGACACCTACCAATATTATGGCACAACGAATCAATGCGATGGCAATTCGTCCTGATATGGAAAACTTGCTTCAAGAGTTTCTCTATAAGCAAGATACCCCTCTGGATTTAGAAGAGGCACGAATTACAAAAACATCATGGTTGACACTAAAGCGTCTTAAAGAGGCAAGTTTTAGAGAGGTTGCCAATGTTACCGTTGTAGGAATAAGGCATAAAGATGGAAAATTTATTGCTATGCCAAAAGGAGATACCATTATTACAGCAGGAGCCAAACTACTATTGATTGGACCGAGTGAAGGTATCAAAAAAGCTAAAAAAATTATTAGAAAAACAGTAAAACCCGAGGAGATGTTCAATGTTTAACCTATTTTCGCTTAAAGGGGGTCTTGATAATGTTCAAGGCTTTTTCAGTGATGGTGTCAATGTAGGGATGAAAACCAACCCTGCCAATTTAAAAGAGTCAGAGATTGATGGCGATGTTGCCTTTATTCGTTCGGATGTTCCTTGCGATATAGTCGCTCGATTCACATCCAATAAGTTTCAAGCCGCACCCATAAAGCACTATCAAGCGTACCCTAAAGATTTTCAAACCAATTTTATCTTGATGAATGCCAAAAATGCCAATGCCATGACAGGAGATAAAGGAGTTGAAGATATAGAAAGTATCTTTAAAGAGCTAGAGAAGTACCATAAAATAGAAAATCCAATTATGAGTTCAACAGGGGTTATCGGTTATCGTCTTAATCAAGAGAAGATTACCTCTGCTTTTTCTAAATTTGACTATAGTGCAAAAAATTCAGACAAAACTGCCCGCTCTATTATGACAACAGATAGTTTTAAAAAAGAGTTATGTTTTAAAATAGAGATGGATGATGGTACAAGTTTTACCCTTGCAGGAATCTGTAAAGGTGCAGGAATGATTAACCCTGCTATGGCAACCATGCTCTGTTTTATCACTACCGATGCCAATATTCCAAAATCTGATATGGAAGAGCTTATTGGCATTGCTACAGAGGGATCATTTAATCGGATTAGTGTGGATGGAGATACCTCTACCAATGATACGATTATGCTTCTAGCCAATAAATCTTCAGGAGCATACAATAAAGAGGCATTCCAAGAAGCTCTTAATAAGCTGACCTTTGAGCTAGCAATGATGATTTTAAAAGATGGAGAAGGTGCA
>Ga0256824_10001161_pt1 | contig 10166 bp, 12 predicted proteins | sample CV67metaG_FD_191570 | JGI IMG/M metagenome (GOLD analysis project Ga0256824, IMG submission 191570) | Hydrothermal vent microbial communities from East Pacific Rise, Pacific Ocean - CV67 | ecosystem: Environmental > Aquatic > Marine > Hydrothermal vents | place: Pacific Ocean: East Pacific Rise...
CTTTAGAATTTGTAGAGATACTATCAACCATTACCGCATAAGATTGAGAATGAAGTGCCTCTTCAAAGGCTTGTCTTACTAAAATAAGGTTTACTTCAGGAGCGGTAATAAATGGATTTAAATTATCAATAATATTATTTGTTTGTAAGGAGTCCATAAAAATTAATTGTGCTAACACTTTATCATAGGCTGATTTTTCAGAATCTGTCAAATGTTTATAATCATTTACATCGCGTGTCATATCAACTTCTTTTGGAAACCAAGTATTATTTAACATAATCTCCCAAAGATTATATGCCCATTGATATTTCACATCATTAAGTTCAAAAATACCTGTAGGATCACCTCCAAATATTTTTCTATCACTTGTTTTTTCAGTTGAATTAGGGTTATATATCTGTTTTCGTTTCATTTAGCTACCATCTTATTTAAAATTAATACATTATACTAATGTTGGCTGATTTTTTGGCTAAAATGTTTTTATGAAACATTTAAATAAAGACAAAATAAACCAACTTTTAGAGATAATAGAAAAAAAACCTGCTCAAAGAGTTGTGCATTTTGCAGATGAGAAAAATCCCTTAATTAACGAACTCCTCACACTTGCAACTTTACACAAAATGGAGTATCATTTAAATACGACAACAGAGATATTTTATTCTACGCTAATAAAAAAAAGTGAAAAAGAAAAAGCCCTAACAGTTACAAAATTTACTTTAAAACGACCACGATATATGATAAAAGCAATTGAGTATGACTATCTTTTTGCTACCTTGAATTGGGAAGAAAATGATAAAAAAAGTTTTTTAGAAAAGTGTTATCCCATTATTAAAACAGGAGGGAATATTATTATATTTATGAAAAAAGGAAATTATGCTCAAAAGGATGAATGGCGAGACATATTAGAAGAACAATATTATGTCTCAACAAATATCATAGATGATTTATTTGAAAATCATGATGTGATTGTCTCTAAGCGAATGCATGGTTGGGGCAATAAATAGTTTAAAAAAAAGTATGTATCTTTTTTAACTGTTCCTCAAGTGTAAGGTTTTCCACATCAATAATCACATCAGCCACTTTTTTATAAGCTTTTTTGCGTTCTTTATAAAGTTTTTTTGCCTCATCAAGTTTTGAAAACAGTGGTCTTTTTGCTAGCTTGTTCTTAGCATTAGGTGCTGTTTTTAAACGGTTATATATCCAATCAAATGAAGCATCAAGTAAAATCACTGTCCCTAGTTTTTTAAGATTATTAACTTTGTAAAATCCTCCTCCACAAGAAATAAAAGAGTGATTTACAGACATTTCTATCCAATTTGCAGTCACTTGTTCTTGTTCTCTAAAGTAGGTTTCCCCTTTTTTAGAAAATATTTTTTTCACTTCTAAATTCTCTTTAGATTCTATAAGATCATCTGTATCAATAATATAAGTTCCATATTTCTGAGAAAAGGCTCTTGCAGTTGAACCTTTCCCTACTCCCATAAAACCAATCAATATAATATTTGATTTCATCATTTATACTATATTATATCGGTCAATAATTTTTTTAATTCTTTTTCTTAAATTTTTCAATGCATCAGTGCCTGTTTCTCCTTCTGCCATTAAAGAATCAAATTCATCAAATTGAACTTTTGCTACCCATCCTATCTTAGTATGTCTTTTAATTCCAACAAAACGAACTTCCCCATAATGCTCTTTTGCCATCTTGTAAATTCTATCTATTCTCTCATCTATCGTTTTATTCTCTTTCGTCTGCATGTATTATCCTTTTAGTAAAATAATTATCACAACACCAATTTTTATAAAAAATTCTAATATTCCTCTTCCATAGACATCTCTCTTACTGCTGCTTCATATTCTAAATCTGCTTTTAACCTTGCATCTAAACGCTCTTGAGTTAAATTAATATCTGTCATACTTGTAAGACCATGTTCTTTGTCATTTTCTCTTTGTTCTGCCATTTTTTTAGCTAATGCTTCTGCTTTTTTTCGTGCTTTTTCTTTCTCTTCAGCAATGCGTATTTTTTCATCTTCTAATGCTTTTTTTGCTTTAGTTCGTTTATATGCCTCTACTGCTAATTTTTCTTCTCTGGCTTGTGCTTTAGCTTCTTCTTTTTCAATTTTAATTCTAGCTTTCTCTTTTTCAGCTTGAAGTTTCGTGTCTTCTACTTTTGTCTCTTCTACAACTTCTTCAATCTCTCCAACTTTCTCAGATTCTTCTTCTTTCTCAAGTTCATCATCAAATTTTTCATCTTCAGATTTCTCAGATTCTTCTTCCTCAAGATTATCATCTTCAACTTTTTCAGACTCCTCTTCTTCTTCAAGGTTGTCATCTCCAAGTTCTTCATCATCCTCTAACTCATCATCTCCAATTTTTTCAGAATCTTCTTCATCATCAAGATTATCATCTCCAGCTTTCCCAGAATCTTCTTCTTCCTCATCTAGATCATCATTTTCTTCTGCAATTTGACGAAGATTTGTAAGTAATGATCCTTCATCTTCTTCAATTTTGTTAAAATTCGTATCTAATGCAAAAGGATTCTCTTCTGCATACGCGTTTGTTCCCATAAACATTAAGATGAACACACTTAATAGATATTTTTTCATAATTATTTTCCTTAAGTTTTTATTATAATTTTATATTCTATCTAAATCACTCTTTAGCTTCTAACTGTTTTAGCTGAAAATACTCTTTTTGTAAATATTGATTATCTTTTTTCAACATTTTCCTTTGTTCTAGTAATTTTTTTTCACTTTTTTTTAAATTATTTAAAACAGTTAATGAATTTTCACCATTCCATAAAATATATACATACCAACTAAAGAGTAAAATTCCTAAAGCTGTCAGTAAGATTACTTTGAAAGAAAATTCTATCATTCCTCTTTTGCTGTTAAATTTTTTAAAGTGCATAAACTTACTTACTAAAAAGAGTCATTCCCAAATATTCAAATTGCCCTAATTCAGCTTCAATCTCTAAAAGTCTATTATATTTAGCAATTCTATCACTTCTTGCTGTTGAACCTGTTTTAATTTCACCTGTGTTAAGTGCCACAGCAAAATCAGCAATAAAAGTATCTTCACTCTCTCCTGAACGATGAGACATAACACATTTATAACCATTTCTTTGAGCCAGTCTTACTGTTTGCATTGTCTCAGATACCGTTCCAATTTGATTTGGTTTAATTAAAATAGAATTTGCAATATTTTTTTCTATTCCTTCTGCTAAGATTTCTACATTGGTCACAAAAAGATCATCACCTACAAGTTGAATTTTATCCCCTAATACTTCAGTAAGCTCTTTCCAACCAGCCCAATCATCTTCACCTAAACCATCTTCAATTGAAACAATAGGATAATTTTCACACATTTGAGCGTAATAAGCTGTTAATTCTGATGAAGTAAGCTCTCTATTTTCTGATTTAAGGACATATTTACCCTCATCATTTAAAAGTTCGCTGGCAGCTACATCTAAAGCAATTCCAATCTGTTCCCCCGCTTTATATCCTGCTTTATCAATCGCTTTCATAATCACTTGAAGAGGCTCTTCATTACTTTTAAGATTTGGAGCAAATCCACCCTCATCACCTACCGCAGTACTCTCTCCCATCTCATCAATAATTTTTTTAAGATTATGATAGATCTCAGCACAAGCACGAAGCCCTTCACTAAATCTATCAAATCCTAAAGGCATAATCATATATTCTTGAAAATCTACGGAGTTATTGGCATGCTCTCCACCATTAATAATATTTAACATGGGTACAGGCATCACTACAGCATTAGCCCCACCCAAATAGCGATAAAGTGGCATTTTCATACTTGAAGCACCACATCTTGCAATTGCCATAGAAACACCTAAAACAGCATTAGCCCCTAAATTACCATAATTTGTTGTTCCATCAACTTCTTTCATCGTTAAATCTATTTCAGCTTGATTAAAAGGACTAAGCCCTACTAATGCATCACAAATGGTACCATTTACATTTTCACAAGCTGTAAGTACACCTTTACCCATATAACGGCTACCACCATCTCTAAGCTCAAGTGCCTCTCGCTTTCCTGTACTTGCCCCACTAGGTACAATCGCATTTTCTACTGTTCCATCACTTAAACTTACTGTTACTTTTACAGTAGGATTCCCTCTACTATCCATCACTTCTGTTGCCACGATTTCATCAATAAAAATCATCTATATCCCTTTTGGTTATATTTATATGTTATTATTTTAGCTAAAACATCTTATATTTAAAAAAAGAGTATTTTACTCTTCTTTTTCAAACTTATGATAAAGATTTTTTGCCATTTTTTTAATCCCTGCAAAATCTGATTTACCTGTTCCTAATTTTGGTATGGTTTCTACTTCAAAATATTCACTAGGTAATAGAAGTGGATTAATCTCTAATTCTTTTATTTTAGATTTTAATAGATTAATATCTCCTTCTAATAAAAGTACTAATTTTTCTCCTTTTTTTATATCAGGCAATGCGGTAATAGAAAGAAGTTCATCCTCTTGAAGACATTTTGAAAGTTCTCTTTCCACCATTCCTAAACTTACCATTTCGCCTGCTATTTTTGCAAATCGACTGTATCTATCAACAATTGTTAAAAAACCATCTTCATCTAATGAACCTTTATCTCCTGTGACATACCATCGTATACCGTCTATCTCTTTAATCACTTCTTTCGTTTTCTCAGGATTATTAAGATAGCCTTTCATCACTTGAACACCGCCTATTAAAATCATTCCCTCTTCTCCCAGTGCTAAAGGCTCAAAAGTATCAGGGGTTACAATTTTAAAATTTGTTCCAACAACAGGCAATCCAATCGTTCCTTGTTTATGTGCTTTGTGTACTTTCCAATCATCTGTTCGTAAAACATCTTCAATATTTACACCAACAGCAGGAGAAGTTTCTGTAGCTCCATATCCTTCGTGTATATCAATATCAAATTTATGTTTAAAGGCTTCTCGTATCTCTTTTGGTAATTTTTCAGCCCCTGCAATAGCTAAACGAATATCTTTAAACATCAAAGGAATGAGCTTTTTATTGCGTGTATAGAGTCTATAAAAAGTCGCTGTCCCTAATAAAATAGTGGCTTTATATTGTGCTGATAATTTTCCTATTGCATATCCATCTGTTGGATCAGGATGTGCCACAAGAGGAATCCCTTCTAAAAGAGGAAGAAGCATAGTTGCCATAAATCCAAAAGAGTGAAAAATAGGAAGTGTCCCTAACATCACATCTTTATCATTAGGATTAAAAAGTGTGGCACACTGTTTTACATTTCCTATAAGGTTTTTATGTGTTAGTTCTATCCCTTTTGGCTTCCCTTCACTTCCACTTGAAAATAAAATAGCTGTTGTATCATTGGTATCTTTTTTTGTAATATAAATTAAATTTAGAAGTGAAGTAGGGGCTACTTTAACAAAAATAAGTGTTAAAAGTCCTTTTACTTTACTCATCTTCTCTTTAATATCTTCAAGATAAATTACTTCTACTTTTTCTAAAACCTCCGTTAAATCAAACCCTTTCGCTTTCAGTTTGGTAATAAATAATTTAGAAGTAATAATTTGTTTGATAGATGCATCTTCTAACGCATAAAGAAGTGATTTTACTCCACTAGAGTAATTTAAATTTACAACCGTTTTACCTAAAGTAAAGAGTGACATATTTGCTATGGCTCCCCCTACTGAAGTAGGTAAAACAACCCCTATGTTTTGAGAATTTTTTAATGATTTCTTAAGGGATGAAGCAATCATAAAAACACCTGTAGCAAAGCGATGACCACTCACTTTAGCCCCTGTTGAATCTGCCATACAAAGCCCTGAACCAACTTTTTTAGAGGTATGTATCCATAGTTTAGGAATAGCATTAAAACTATGACTATAAGTGATCCAACTTTTAATAGAAAGATCAAAAATTGCCTCTTTTACCTCTAAAGGAGTGGAGTGAATATCTATCTCTTTTCCAAAATTTATACCTAATAAACGACTCTTTTTCGCTTTCATTTTAGAAGAAGCTCTTGAGTATTTATCTTCCCATAATCCTCTTAAATATACAGGAATAATTACCGCATTCGTCACACCTGCCGTAGCCACTTGGAATCCTTTTTGAAAACTATCCATCTGTCCAGTATAAGTCAAATGTCCTTCAGGAAAAAGTGCCACAACATCTCCATTATTAAGTGCATTTGTTACTTCTTCAAGGGCTTTTTTACTGCCTCTAGGAGAGATAGGAATCACAGCTAAAAAATCTAAAAAAGGTTTAAGATACCATTTTTCATAATAATATCTATCAATCACATATCGTATCTGTTTATGGTATGCCATTTGCAAAATAATACCATCAATAAAAGAGACATGATTACTTAAAAAAAGTACCCCTCTTCCATCATTAGGAATATTTTCAAGTCCTTCTATCTCTAACTTATATCTTATGCGTAAAATTAATTTTAAGAGATAGCGAAATGACTCAAAAGGCGTAATTACAAGGGTTACAAATGCCATAGCTGAAGCCAATGCAGTAATAAGGTAAAAAAGTACCATCGGAGAAATTTCAAAATACGCTAATATAGCCGTAGAGACAAGAAGTGTAAACATAAAAAGACTCTGCATAAGATTATTTCCTGCTAAAATTTTTCCTAAAATATTCGCGGGGGCTTGAAGTTGAATTGTGGCATTAAGAGGCACTAAAATAAGCCCTGCTGAAAAACCAAAAATGCTTAATAAAATACCTAGAGTCCATAAATCATAAACTGTTGGTATCATAAAAAGTACTATTGAGAGAATATACATACCAATAAAAACTAAGCCTCTTTCAATATGATGTTTACTCACATATCCAGCAAATAAAGACCCAAAAACAATACCGACACCAATAAGTGTTAATAATCCTTGCGAAATAATCGTATTTGTGATTCCTAAATGTGTTTTTAAATGTTCGCCAAATACAGCACCTAAAACTTGTGCGACTCCCCATACTGTTCCTAATCCTAAAACACTAAACATAATTAAAGGATCTTTTTTTAAAAGTTTAAAAATAAATTCATTCTCTTCTTTATGTTCAGTGGACTTAGAAAGTATTATTTTAGGTGTTACCTCTTTAGATAATTTTCGTGCAAAAAGATACTCAATAATTGTTGCTCCAATTAACATATAGCCAACAGGAACAATATAAGTAAGAATTTCAGAAGGGATAATTGTTTTATCTTGAAGGAGATACTCAAAAAAGATAGAGTAAAAAAATGCTCCAAATAAAATAGCAATAATTGTAGTAGATTGCACCAAAGCATTTCCATTAGCAATATTCTCTTCGCCCATCAGTTCTTTAATTAATCCATACTTTGCAGGAGAATAAATAGCACTTTGCCCTGCTAAAACAAAAGTTAATCCAAAAGCAACCCAAAACCAACCCATAATATAAGAAATCAGTATCATCATTGTTACACCAATAGCTAATAAAGAAGCATACTCTATAACTTTTGTTTTAGGATATTTATCACTAATTTTTCCAGCAGGAGAAAAGAGAAGAATAAATGGAAGTAAAATAAGCGCATTAACAATGGCTGTTAATATAATAAGTTCTGTTCCTTCATAGGCTTTAAAAATAGTATTTTGCAAAATGATTTTATGCCCTAAATCAGTCATTGCATTTAAAAAGAGAATTAGTGTATAAGAGAGTACCCCTTGTATTTTCAAGAGTGTTTTCATTAAGTATCCTTTGAGATATTAAATTGATGTGCTTTCACAGTGTGCATATTAAAAATATAAGGTTTGAGGGTTAAAATTAAATCAAAAAGTAATTCATAACGATTATTATGTGTCGTCTTTTCATCTTTTAGTAATGCAGAACCAATAGTATTCTCTTTTTCTCCCAAGTCTTTAGCATTTGTAACATACTTATCAAAAAGTGCAAAATCTAATCCTAAATTTTTAGCGCGTTTTAAAATTTCAACAATCTCTACTTCTTTAGAGGAGAAACCTTTTTCTCTTTTAAAAAGGTATCCTTTTTCTTGATAAAGAGTAAGTAACGCTTCATCTATTTGTGTCAATGCTAAAAAACTTTTTTTGCTATACCACTCATTATCTTTTCCACCTGATATAAGTTCCAAAGAGTGAACCATGGCATCAAAACTTCCATCAAAATCAAATATATTTTCTTCAAATATCGCTTGAATTTGTGCAATAGAGTAAGAGAAATTATGTTGTAAATATTTGATAAATTTTAAGATTTGAACACAAGAATTATCATAAAGATGTACATTAGGTTTTGGTTTAGAGGGTTGAGGAAGAAGCCCCTCTTTCACATAATAGAGTATTGTTGATTTACTCTCATTACTTAACTCCATTAACTCTTTCATTTTTAAAAACATATTAACCCTTTTTTAAATTATATAAAAAGATTATAATGTTTTTTTTAGAAAGTGTCAAGCTTTACTTTACATTTTTTTTAGTTTTACCCATTTGGATATGCAGAAAATTTAGCCCCTCTTTCTTCTAAAAATGCTATCATTTTCTTTTGACCTAATTTTTTAGCATAATCTTTAGGGGACATTCCTGCTCTATCTACTGCATTAATCTCTCCACCATTATCTAAAAGCAATGCCATCATCTCAAGATCTGAAAAACATGCTCCTAACATGGTAGGTGTGATTCCTGATTTTCGTTTTGTTTTATTAAGGTCAAAACCTTTTTCAATACAGAATTTAATGACTTCTTTTCGTTTAAATTTAATTGCCATATCTAAAGCAGAAATACCATCACTGTCTGTTTCCATCAGTTCAATACCATTTTCTAAAAAAAGTTCTAACATCTCTAAAGAGGCATATTTTCTAATTGCATAAAAAAAAGGAGAAATTTCATCATACTCTTCTAAATCATACTCTTCACCAATTAAAATAGGTTTTTTTAAGTCAATTCCCTCTTTTAAAAGAGAAGTTACTTTTGCAACAGCATCATTTTCAATCGCTTCAGTTAAGGGATTCACTTTTGATGTCCAAAAGGATTCATGCCACCCATCATTCCCATAGCTTGAGATTTTTTATTCTCTTCTACCATGTTATTCGCATCATTCATTGCAGAAATAAGCAAAATTTGAAGATAAGCTTTATCATCAAGAAGTGTATCATCAATACTCAAATCAATAACCTCTCCTGAACCATCAACAGTGACTTCAATAAGCCCTCCTCCTGCTTTTGCAGTGAGTTGCACATTTTTCATCTGTTTTTGCATCTCTTGTGCTTTATCTTGCATCTGTGTCATCATTTCAGACATTTTTCCCATATCAAAACCTTCAAACATTATAGACTCCTTCTATTCTAAGCCTTCAAACTCTTGTTCAATGCCATTATCATCATCTAAAATTACAATTTTAGGGATAAAACTGTCTGCCTCTTCTTCACTCATCGTCGCATAAGCAATAATAATAATTTTATCACCTTTATGCACTTTTCTAGCCGCTGCACCATTAAGACAAATATCTCTTTTTCCTGCTTCTCCCTCAATAATATAAGTTGAAAATCTCTCTCCATTATTGACATTGACAATATCTATCTTTTGTCCTATACGCATGTTTGAAGCTTTCATAAGCTCTTTATCAATAGTAATAGACCCTACATAGTTAAGGTTGGCATCGGTCACAGTTGCTCTATGAATTTTAGAATAAAGCATAGTAATGTTCATAATTGTTCCTATTTTATAACTTTTAAAGTATTAAATTATAGCAAAATTGTAAAAAAATTGACAATTGCACAGAAGCTGTGTGCAATTAGATAAGATTATCGAGCCATTGATGCTGGATTTATAGGTTCAGCCCATACTTCATCTGCAATTACATATTCAGAAACAACCGTGCCACCAATAATATGCTCATCAATAATACGATCTATTTTCTCTTTTGTTAAACCTACATACATAACATGTCCTGGTTCCACTAACATCACAGGACCTTGCTGACAACGATTAAGACATCCTGTTTGAATTGGTTGAACTGTTCCAATAATCCCTTTTTGCATTAGTGTTTGTGCAAGATGTTGAAACAATTGTTGTGACTCTGGATCACTTTGCTTAACACAACTAGGCTTTGGCATTCCAGGAGGTGCTGACTGCTGACATTTAAATATATAAAACGCTGGTTGTGGTATTCCTTGAACCATAATAAATCCTTAAT
>Ga0256824_10001162_pt1 | contig 10165 bp, 7 predicted proteins | sample CV67metaG_FD_191570 | JGI IMG/M metagenome (GOLD analysis project Ga0256824, IMG submission 191570) | Hydrothermal vent microbial communities from East Pacific Rise, Pacific Ocean - CV67 | ecosystem: Environmental > Aquatic > Marine > Hydrothermal vents | place: Pacific Ocean: East Pacific Rise...
CATCTTATGCCACTTCTCGAAGATAAAAAGATTATTGTTATAGATCCTATCAAAACAGCTATTGCTAAAAAAGCAGATATTCATCTACAAATTTCACCGCGTTCAGACTTTTTTACAGCAATTATGTTGGCACGCTTTGCACTGATGGGTGACTTTGAAGATCAAAATTTTATAGATAAACATGCACCAGATCACGAAGATTATTACGATTTTACCCAAGAGTTCAGAATTCGCCCAATTTTAGAATATATCGATACAGACCTACAAGAACTTGGACATATATTGGAGATGATAGAAGGTAAAAAAACCGTATTTTTAGTAGGAAATGGTGTACAGAAATACTCAACAGGGCATCATGTACTACAAGCCATCGACTCACTCGCTGTTATCCTTGGAAAATTTGGAAAAGAGGGGTGTGGTGTTGGATTTTTGGGGAACTCTCAGTTGGAGTTTAAAAATCCATTCAAGGTTAGAACAAATCAGGTGGAAAAGGTCAATACCCCTTTTGGAAACTTTGAAACAGTACTCATCCAAGGTGGTAATCCTGTGGCATCGATGCCCAACTCCAATCATGTGATAGAAGCGCTTAAAAAAACCAAAACCCTTATCTATTTTGGTCTTTATGAAAATGAAACTTCTGCTATGGCTGACATTGTTATCCCTGCTAAAAATTTCTTTGAAAAAGATGACATTAGATTGAGCTATGCCCACCAGTATGTTAATCCTATGAGTTGTGTTAGAAAGTGTGATTATGGAATTAGTGAATATGATTTTACCAATACCCTGCTCCAAAAATTTGGATTTGATTCGCTAAAACCCCAAGAGCATTATCTCAACCTTTGGCTCAATCAGTGTCAAAAAGAGGAGATCCACTATATCTCTCCTGCCTATCAAGAGATTCCCTATGCCGATGGCTTTGGTGAAGATGGAGAGGAAGAGTTTATCTTTCCCGATGAGTTTGGCGATGAATTTGTTAAAACAAAACAATTTACAAGAGCCAGAAAAAAGTCTAAAAAAGAGAAAATTATCGAAGATTATTGGCTTCTTAGCCCAAAAGGGAACCATTCATTAAACACACAGTTTAAAAGAGACAACAAAGTTCTGGTACATCCAACACTAGGATTTAAAGATAATGAACCCGTTAATGTCTATTCACAATATGGAGAACAAACTTTTAGGATTAAAAATAGCCAAGATGTGAGAGAAGATTCTGTTGTAATCACCTCCAACACCATTGGCGTTAACTTTTTAACACCAAACATCATCAGTGATGAAGGTAACTCTGCTTGTTATCAAGAGGTTAAGGTAAAGATAAAAGCTATCTAATTGGTAATTTTTCTTCTCTCCAGTCGATCATACCACCACGTATATTTACAACTGTAAATCCGTTTTTAGTCAAAATTCTAGAAGCGGAAACCGAACGGCTTCCACTTCGACAATAGACCAAAATCAGCTTAGAAGTATCAAGCATCTTAAGGTTGCTAGCCAACAGATGAAGAGGGATAAGCTTTGCATCGGCAATATGCCCATCTTTTTTAAACTCCTCCACTGTTCGTACATCTAAAATGGTCAAGTTTCCATCATTTTTCTGAATCATCTCATAAGCAATGTTTGGCTTAACGGAGTTAAAATCAGCCAAAATCAGCCCTTTATTATAGAGCATATAGAGTCCTAAAAGGACAAAAAACACCCAAAACAACTTATCTACAATCTTTTTCAATTTATATCTTTCCTTTGTATACATACTACTTTTAGCTTTGTTTTGGTATCTGTAATGGTAAATGTATCATCAACATTAATTGTGGATAAACCAACACATTTACCGTCAAACAGAACCTCACCCCAGCCATCTTTTGCTTTAAATTCTGGATTATAAAGGTGAATTTTCTCTTTAAGAGCATTTAAATTATGAGTTTTAATATCTAAATAATAATTCAAGTTATTTTTAAGCTGTTGAGGATAATTGATCAACTCTGCCTCATATTGCGTTAACTTATAGCCTATAATCCGTTTGAACTCCTCTTCTATCGTTAAAAACTCTTTTTCAAGTTCTATAACTTTTCTTGATACAGAGTATCGTTCAAGTTCCTGAATAAGAGAACTTAAACCATTTTCTTTATTATAGAGTATTTGTTTTATAGTTCGGTTATATCGCTCTTCTATTTCATTTAAAGTGTAGAGTAACTCATTTTGATCAGGGAGTATCATCTCAATAGAGGCTGAAGGAGTAGGCGCTCTTAAATCTGCAACAAAATCTGAAATAAGTGTATCGGTCTCATGCCCCACTGCTGAGACCACAAAACTCTTAAGATTAAAAATTGCATCAGCAACAACCTCTTCATTGAATGCCCAGAGATCTTCTTTACTTCCACCACCTCTGCCCACAACAATAGCGTCACAGCCCAAAGTATCAGCATACTGTAATGCCTCTACAATTTGAGATGCAGACCGTTCACCTTGAACCAAAGTATCAATAATAACAACATCCAGCAGTCGCCACCGTTTATCGATCACCTTGAGCATATCTTGTAAGCCTGCACTGTTCGATGCAGTTACCAGTGCTATCTTTTTAATAAATTTTGGTTGAGGTCGTTTATATCGAGGGTCGAAATAGCCTTTTCTCTGTAACTTATCTTTAAGCTGTTCATACGCCAATGCCAATGCCCCCTGCCCAAAAGGTTCTATGGAAAGTGTCATCAACTGATACTCTCCTCTGGGAGTGTATACAGAGATTGATCCGTTAACAATAATATGTTGTCCACGCTCTAGACGAAACTTCATTCTAGAAGCATTTGAATGAAACATTACACATTTAATTGTGGAGGTTTTATCTTTAATAGAAAAATAAATATGTCCCGAATTATGGTAAGTAACAGCAGAGACTTCACCCTCGACAAGAATATGCATAAAAGTCGTCTCTAACAGAGATTTTATCTTTATATTTAAGCTGGTGGGGGTCATGGTAGAGTTCTTCATTACTATCCTATAAAGCTTTATATTACGATCTTAAAAATTTTAAAATTGTATCTAAAAAATCTTTTCCTTCGACCCTAAAATTTCAATCTAAATCATAAATCACACTTTAAAAGCACCAAACTAATTTAAGTGAAATTCTTAAATAGCGGTCATTTTTTACAATATTTATAAATAAATTAAAATATTTTACAATATAAATAATTATTATAATGTAAAATATAATAATATTTCTATTTTACTTACCTTATGATAATATTCTCTCCTATGTTTGATCTTATCAAATATTAAATTCTAAAAAAGGATAATCATGAAACAAAAAATTTGGATATTTATTCTATTAATTTTATCTACGATATTCACCCAAGCGGGTTCCATTAATCTGAGTCAATCGACCATTACACTGGGGGAATCAACTACTCTAAAAGCAGAAGGATATAGTGCCAATGATTCATTTATTTGGAAAGTAGGTCGTACCTACCAAGAGGTGTTTTCAGATGAAGGACTCTTCTATTTTCAACCTAACATTGCAGGTCAACACCATGTTGAACTTTTTGTCAATGGAAGAAGCGAAGAGAATATTACCATTGAAGTTACTTCAAACGGTGTTGTAGGCCATATCGAAGCGGGTCAAGATCAGACAATATGTTTGGGTGATTATGCAGAACTTCAAGCAGTAGCACCTACAAATAGCAAACTGGAATGGAAAATTGCAGATGACAAGTATGCAGATGGTGCTACTTTTTACTTCAATCCCAATGCTGTAGGTCTCTATACTATTGATCTCTTAAGCAACAATGAGCAAGACTCTTTGGTTGTGACTGTTAACAGTTGTGGAGGAACTAATAAACCTACAGCAGTTGCTGGAGATGACCAAAATGCAACCATAGGAGCAACCATCCAATTAAAAGGAGACACCAGCAGTGATCCTGACAATAATCCGTTGAGTTACCTATGGAGCTTTAGCCATAAACCATCAGGAAGCAGTGCAACACTTAGTGATCTAACTGTTGCTAACCCAACCTTTACCGCAGATCTAAACGGAACATATACCCTTCAACTCATTGTTAACAATGGGCAAGAAGATAGTGTTGCCGATAGCGTTGAAATTACCGTTATTGAACATTCATCACTTCAGCAACCTATAGCAGCTGCTACAGTTGATAATTCAAATATTACTGAAGGTATGACGGTTACATTTGATGCCAATTCAAGTTATGACCCAGATGGTGTTATTTTGAGTTATGAGTGGAGTGAAAATGGTGTAATTTTAAGTAACGATGCAATCTTCTCTATCAATACATTAACAATCGGTCAACATACCATTCTCTTAACCGTAATGGATGATGATGGATTAATAGGAAGAGAGAATGTTGTTGTTACAGTCCAAACATTAACCAATCAAGGTATCTCATTTCATACAGCATTTACGAGCAATATTAATGAACCAAATAAACTCTCTCTATTCATCTCTGCAACAGAAGATACAACTGGAGAGATTAAACTCTACGATACAAACGAAACCATTAACTTCTCTGTGTCTGCGGGAACAAGTGAAGAGGTTATTATTCCAAAAAGAATGATGCTTTCAGGAACAACAATAGAGAAAAAAGTAATTGAGATCACCTCTGAAAAAGATATTGTAGTTGTGGGTCTTAACCAACTTGATTTTACTACAGATGCATTTTTAATTTTACCAGATAGAGTATTATCAACCGAATATTATGCTTTAACTTATGGAAACAATATCACAAATAACTATGGTCAAGAAGAGTTTGCAATTGTTGCCACTCAAGACAATACTGTTGTTAATATTGAGCTACCTAATGGATTAGGTATCATTGATATTAACCTAAGTAAAGGGGAAACATATCAGTATCAAAAAACAACAACGGGTAACTGGTTGACAGGTACTCACATTAGTAGTAATAAAAAGATTGCACTTCTTGGAGGAAACAGCTGTACCAATATCCCTCAAGATCAAGCGGTTATAGCGTGTGATTATGTTGTTGAACAGATACTTCCAATCAATACATGGGAAAATGAGTTTATAACAGTTCCACTAAAAACACGAAGCAATGGTGATACATTTAGAGTACTAGCATCGCAAGACAATACCGAGGTCAAACTCAATGGAACTGTTGTCTCTACTTTAAATGCAGGTGAATATTATGAGACTATTTTAGAAAATAGTAACCATATTATTGCAAATAACCCTATACTCGTAGCACAATATTCAAACTCTACTAGTTATGATAATGTAACATCTGATCCATTTATGACCCTTGTTCCAGCTATCAATCAGTTTGATAACCAACATATTATCAATACACCAACTGGATTTACAGACTATATGAATATTGTTGTCCACAAAGAGGGTATCTATGATGTTGAGCTTGATGGAATAAATATAGACTCCAATCAATTTACGCTTGTTAATGGCACAGATTATGCCTCTGCACAGATTCAAATCTCAGCAGGAGAACATACTATTAATTCTGATAAAAAAATAGGTATTTCAGGCTATGGATTTGCCTCTTTCGACTCGTATGCTTACCCATCTAGTCTACGATTAATTCAACATTAATTGTTTCATTACCATAAAATATTATGGTAATGATCTGATATTAAAATCCAACTGCGTCAATACGCCCTTTATGACAACTTTTTCTTGGTTGTTCTCCAGATTTAAAGAGTTCAGACAAGTTACTACCACCGTTACCTATATGCAACCATAGTTCTGTCACCAATCCACCTCTACAGTTCATTGTCACATGCTTCCCTGAACCATTTCCAAACGACTGATCAAAAATCTTTCTGACCTCTTCTAGGCGTACTATTTTCCCTATATTTTGTTTAAAAAACTGCTGAACTTTAGACTCATTTACTTGTGTTAGAAGTCGCATTGCGTCTGCATAGTAATCACTGGCATTTGTGCCGTAACATGTCCCATGTTTAATCCACTCATGTTTGTGTAGATTTGAACCATATCCAGGCATCAATTTTGCCAATCTACTTCTTACTTCTGAAGTTAAATCTAGCTTATTTAAGCGATGCCACTGTTTGTTTTTATCCATACCCACTTGTCGCTTATCAACATTACAATATTGATTGTTTCTTGGCTGTGGCCAAAGCCCATGTAATACAAAGTTAAAAGCTCCAAAATCATGAGAACTCATACTTTTACACTCTCGTTTATATTGATGTGTCTGACAAAAAGCATTCTGCCAACTAATGGCTAAAAGATTCTGCTTAGAAGTACTTTTTGCATTAGATCTCTTCTCTTTTATAGAGTGTAATATAGAAGATAGAGAAGAGCTTTTTTCTATCTTTGAAAAACAGACCTCATCTACCCAACGTTGGGCAACGCGTTCACCTTCAACAAGAATCAAAAGTTGTGACTTATTCTCTTGTAGAATCCTATACTCTTTTCCTACTTCTAACTTAACACTATTGGTATTGTTTGTATGTTTCATATTGTTAAAGGCTTCACAAACCTGTGTCGCCTGTTCATATTTGGCAGGTTTTTTTGCCATTACCGTGAGTGGTAGCATGAAGATGAGGGTTGAAATTATTATTTTGTTCATTATTGTCCTTATGATAAAGATGTTATTTTAGTATAATTGGCTGAATAAAAACTTTCTCTACAACCATAAGGAGTCCTAATCTATCTTCTGGCTTTGAGTGCCACTCTTTTTGCTTTGGTCTTCGCCTTTAGAAAAAGTCTTGATTTTTTAAACGATTCTCTACAAACTTTTATCGCTCTTTGATTGCTACTTCTCTCAACACACCCCTTAAAAGTATTAATTAACTCAATTTTTTGTGTTAAATGATTAACTGTAATCGATTTTCTCTCTTCAAACTTGTTTCCGTTTGCCAAGAGTAATGTTGTCCCCAAAAGAGCCATAATCAGCACGGTTTTAATAAATTTCATAAGATATTCCTTTTTATTTTGCTATGCTATTCTATTTTAATTTTGTGTAATAATTGGGAGAAAAAGAGAAATGAAAAAAGTGAAATATGCACTTGATGTACAATATAACGAAGATAAAAATGCCATTGTAGCGATCATAGGATTTGAAAACTGGAGTGATAATAGAGTAATTTATACTAAAACCCATTGCATTGAAAAAGTCGAACCTTATGAGGCAGGTTCATTTTACAAACGAGAACTGCCTTGCCTGTTGACGGCACTTAAAGAAGTTGATAATATTGAATCTGTTGTGATTGATGGTTATGTATGGCTTGAAAAAGAGGAACATTATGGGCTGGGGATGTATCTTTATGATGCCTTAAACAGAGAGATACCTATCATTGGTGTGGCAAAAAACCGATTTAACAACACCCCAAAATCATCTGAACTTTTTAGAGGAAAAAGCAAAAAACCATTATATATTAGCTCCATTGGAGTAACCTTGGAACAGGCAAAAGAGCATATTAGTAAGATGGATGGAGCCTATAGATTTCCAACGCTTCTAAAAGAGGTTGATCGTTTGGCAAGAGGAGGAGAAGCATGATATTTAAAGAGAGTTCAACAATTGAAACCTTATCACTTGAAGCACGTCTCGAACAACTGGGGAGTGCCAAAAAAGCCCCCTGCACTACCACGCAATTTCGTTCAAACATGATGCTCAATCCGCTTCGATTAAAACATCTTAACCGCATAGATAAGTTGGATGCCGATATGATAACACTCAACCTAGAAGATGCCATTGCTCCTGCTAAAAAACGAGAAGCATTAATCAATATTGCACTCTTTTTGTCACATTTAAAAGCCTCGAATAGTTTTATTATTGTTCGTACCAATCCCCTTGAGGAAGGGGGTCGAGAGGAGATAGAGTTTCTTAATCAATTCTCTTTTGATGCCGTTCGTGTGGCAAAAATAAAACGCTATGAGCAGATTGTAGAAATTGATAAAATTCTAAGTCCAGACAAAGAGATACACATCTCTTTGGAGACAAAAGAGGCATTTAATAGTTTAAGCCAATTTGGAGGAATCGCACGCTTTACCACTGCTAATATTGGTATTTTAGACCTTTTAACCTCGCTAGGTCTTCCTCAGTCTTTAGTTAAAATTAATAATCCAACGATTCACTATATTTTAAGTAAATTTTTAATAGATGCGAAATTAGCAGGTCTTAATCCCATCTCATTTATGTTTCAAGAGTATCAAAATAGCCAAGATTTTGAAGCATGGTGTCATTTAGAAAAGCAAATGGGTTTTACAACAAAAGCTTGCATGGGACCACTTCAAGTAGAAATTGCAAATAAAATATTCTCCATAGACAACGAAGAGATTCTTCGTGCAAAACATATTAAAAGAGTTTTTGAAGCATCTACAAAAAAAAATGAAAATGGATTTATGGACATAAAGTATGGGTTCATTGATGAACCTATCTACAGAGATGCCCTATTGGTTTTAGAAAACTTTTAGGTTCAAAAAACTATTTAACTACCTACTAATTAAAATTTAGATAAAATTATCGCAATTTTAATACTAGGTTATAGAAATAATGTTAAAGATGATATTTGGTTCTAAGAATGACAGAATAGTAAAAGGTTATTTAAAAAGAGCGCAGAAAATTAATAAACTAGAAAAACACTACGAGAATCTCTCTGATGAAGAGTTAAAAACAGCCTTTAATACACTGAAAACAACTGTTCAAAATCAAGAAAAAACTTTAGATGATGCACTTAATGACTCATTTGCTATCACACGTGAAGCGTCAAAACGTGTGTTGGGTATGCGTCATTTTGATGTACAGCTGGTTGGTGGTATGGTACTCCATGAAAACTCGATCGCCGAGATGAAGACAGGAGAAGGAAAGACACTTGTTGCGACCTTAGCCGTTGTACTTAATGCGATGATGAATCGTGGAGTACACGTTGTTACGGTAAATGATTACCTTGCAAAAAGAGACTCAGAAGAGATGGGACGGCTCTATAACTTTTTGGGTTATAGTGTCGGTTGTCTGACTGATGAAATTTATGATGAAGTAACCAAAAAAGCTCAATATTATTGTGACATTACGTATGGAACAAACAATGAATATGGTTTTGATTATCTTCGAGATAATATGAAAACACGTGCAGAAGAGAAAGTTCAACGTGAACACTTCTATGCAATTGTGGATGAAGTTGACTCAATATTAATTGATGAAGCAAGAACGCCACTCATTATCTCGGGACCTGTGCAGAGAGATCAGCACCACTATGCCAAAGCCGACGAGATTGCACTCCAGATGGAAAAAGGCGAAAAGCCAGAAGTTAAACCAGGTGAAGATGAGCCTATACTTCCATTTGATTTCTATGTCGATGAAAAAAATCGACAAATTATTATGACAGAACAAGGATTAGAGAAAGCAGAAAATCTTTTTGAAGTTGGAAACCTCTATTCACTAGAGAATGCCTCATTATCACACCACCTTGATCAAGCGATGAAAGCACAATATATTTTTGTAAAAGATATTGATTATGTCTCTCAAAATAATGAAATTATTATTGTTGATGAGTTTACAGGTCGTCTCAGTGAAGGTCGTAGATTTTCAGAAGGTCTTCATCAAGCCATTGAAGCAAAAGAGAAAGTAGAGATCAAAGAGGAGTCGCAAACACTTGCAGAGATTACCTACCAAAACTACTTTAGACTCTATAAAAAATTGGCAGGAATGACAGGAACAGCACAAACAGAAGCAACAGAATTTTCAGAAATATACAATTTAGAAGTGCTATCTATTCCTACAAACTTACCAATTGGACGAGAAGATTTAAATGATTTAATCTACAATACCGAACGAGAAAAACTCGATGCAGTTGCAAGAAAAGTTCGAGAACTTCATGAAAAAGGGCAACCAGTACTAATTGGTACAGCCTCTATTGAGAAGTCTGAACTGGTGCATGCACGCCTAAAAAATGCAAAGATTCCACACAATACCCTTAATGCTAAAAATCATGAAAATGAAGCTCAGATTATTATGGAAGCGGGTAAAAAAGGTGCCGTTACCGTTGCAACCAATATGGCTGGACGTGGTGTAGATATTAAAATTACAGATGAGATTAAAGAGCTTGGTGGTTTATATATTCTAGGGACAGAGCGTCACGAAAGTCGTCGTATTGATAATCAGTTACGTGGTCGTTCTGGTCGTCAAGGAGATGCGGGTGTTTCTCAATTTTATCTAAGCCTTGATGATAACCT
>Ga0256824_10001163_pt1 | contig 10164 bp, 12 predicted proteins | sample CV67metaG_FD_191570 | JGI IMG/M metagenome (GOLD analysis project Ga0256824, IMG submission 191570) | Hydrothermal vent microbial communities from East Pacific Rise, Pacific Ocean - CV67 | ecosystem: Environmental > Aquatic > Marine > Hydrothermal vents | place: Pacific Ocean: East Pacific Rise...
CAAAAGGGTATAATTTTTCAGATAGACTACACATAAGAATCTGGGATATAAATAAGGGTGTTTAGAGGAGTTAACTATGATTATTAGAAAGATGTTTAAATTTGAAAATGCTCATATAGTCCGTGGATGCTCCACTGTTAAATGCAGAAGCTCACTTCATGGACACTCCTACAGAGTTGAGCTTCTTTTTGAGTCCAACTTTTTAGATAGTGGTCAGATGGTGTATGATTTTGGTTTGATGAAACAGAATATGAAAGCACTTGTAGAGAGTTTTGATCATGCTGTTGCTCTTTGGAGCGGAGACTCTAAAGAGTATTTACAAGATATGAAGAAACACTCAGTGCGTTGGGTAGAACTTCCTGTCTCGCCATCAGCAGAGCAGTTTTCTCGTGTTATATTTGTGATGATAGAGAGACTACTTAAGCTCACTTCAACACAAAATGGTGAAAAAGAGGTAACTCTTAACAGTGTAATTGTACATGAGACACAGACGGGTTATGCACAGTGCTTTAAAGAAGATGCTCATTCAGAAAATATGGGTCTCATAGAGTTAGAGAAGATTGTTTTTTCTGATGAAGTGAGAAAAGATTTTGGAGACAGAGAACTCTGGGAAAAAGTTAAACGTGGTGATAAGTTTTTAAACCCTAAGAGTGTTTAGGGTTTAGTAATAAGGCTCTTTTGCTCTTTTGCAGTAAAACTAAATGTCGTCGGTAAGATTTTAACAACTGCATCTTCTTTTAACAGACTACAATCTTCATCTACCATTATGTAAGCATTTGAGTTGGCTAAAGGCGAGACCATTCCTGGGGTAAAGTTTGGACATGGCTCAAAACTCTCTCCATCAAAAAAACCAGGTACTAAAGTTCTTCTTCCACGTTTAAGAGTATAATCATCCTTCATTATTGCATTTATAGTGTTTAAGTATTTTGAATTGTCTCCGCTGAGTGCTAAAATAATACTCTGCCCGAAGAGTTCAAAGTTAAGAGCAGCTGCGAGTGGATTTCCAGGGAGATTTAAAATGAGCGTTTTACCTATGCGACCAAATGTTGTAGGTTTACCCGGTTTAATCTCGATTTTGTCAAAAAATATGTCATAACCAAAGGCACCAAATGCCTCTTTAGTATAATCAGCATCCCCTACACTAACTCCACCAGAAGTAATAATAAGGTCACTATCTTCTAAGGCACTCTGTATATGTAGATTTATATCTTCCATTGTATCTTTTGCAGTTCCAATAAACTCAACCTCGCAACCAAGCTCAAGAGCACGAGAGAGAAGAGTTGGGGTATTTGTGTTGTAGAGTTGGTACTCTTTTACCTGCTCAAAGTGCATTTTGAGCTCATTACCCGATGCAAATAGGGCTACACGAGGCTTTTTACGAACCTTAACGTGGCTAATGCCTTGTGAGGCTAAAAGAGTCACTTGGTGAGCATTTAAACGGGTATGACGAGCTAAAAGCAGCTCCTCTTTTTTGATATCTTCCCCACAGAGTCTAATATGTTTAGAGAGTGTTAAGTCATTAGGGAGTGTAACACCGCCCTCACACTCCTGTGTATCTTCTACAGGAACGATGCATTGAGTGCCAAGGGGAATCTTTGCACCTGTCATAATTTTAATAGCTACACCATGGGAGAGCTCCTCTTTAGAGTCATCCCCTGCAAAAATGGTATGATTGACGGTTACAGACTTCCCTGCATCTTCAAGTTTGACAGCATATCCATCCATAGCAGAGTTATCGTAAGGTGGAAGATTGTGTGAAGCAGTAACATCCTCAGCGAGTACATACCCTAAGACCTCTTCAATAGGTAGAATTTTAATTGATTTTGGGCTGATATTTGTGTAGATTAACTCTAATGCTTTTTCAATAGTTACTGCCATATTCACTCACTCTTTATTTAGTTAGCATATTCTACTATAATTTCGTTATGAATGAAATGTATAATATGGGTTTGTCCCTACACAGTGTTGGCTCAGTTGCTATTTTAGCGGTAATTATTTTAAATCTCTTTCTTTTAATAAGCTATAAAGAGCTTCTAAAATATAGAAAACTTCTGAGTGTTTTTATAACTCCTCTTACATACACAACTCTAGGGTATGTAATATTTACTGGTGTTATTATGATGGCGGCAAAGCAGCTTGATTTTACACTAGAGAATATTGTTATGATTTTGATTGCTATACTTTACATAGGTTTAGAGGTTAAAAGACTCAAAAGTTTGAAGTACTTAAACTCAAAAAAAGAGCGAGCCTTTGATGCTTATAAACCCATAGCAAGAACAATTCTACAAGTGCAGTTTATCTTAGTTCTTTTAGTCTCTATTTGGATGTGGGCTCGTTGATATACCTACTGCTTGATGGAACTCCAAATGAGAGAGTAACACTCAAAGGCGAAAACTTTAAGTACCTAGTAAAGGTTCGCAGACATAACGTGGGCGATGTGATTAACCTACGTTACAGAGAAACTCTCTCTACTGAGTGTCGCTACAAGATACTCTCTATTGATGGTAGAAGTTTAGAGTTAGAACTTTTAGAGTCGCATCTCAAAGAGGTAAAATCTTCAAAAGCTCTTCACATCGCATGGTGTATTATTGATAGTAAATCAATTGAAAAAGTGCTACCAAGTCTAAGTGAGATAGGGGTCGAAAAAATCTCTTTTATCTCATGTGAACGTAGTCAAAATGTAAAACTGGACTTTAAGCGCTTTGAGCGGATTTTAGAGGCTTCGATGCAGCAGTGTGGAAGAAGCACTTATATAGAGTTTGATACTTATAAAAATATAAATACATTTATAGCTAAATTTCCAGATACTAAAGTTTTTGATTTTTGTGAAAATACTCTTAAAAATGAGAGTCAGTTGAGGAGAGTGCTCATAGGGTGTGAGGGTGGATTTTCAGAGAAGGAAAAAGAGTTTTTAAGTACTCAAGAGAATTTTAGACTCAGTACTCCAATGGTACTGCGTTCAGAGTCCGCAGTTATGGCTGTAGCGAGTAAAATTTTACTTTAAGTAAAAAACTTTTATTTAAAATCACTTTGAAGAGCATTTTTTACAATCTCTTTTTCTTGCATTCTAGAGTGCTTAGACATTTGATCTAGTTTTTTAAGCCCATTTTTCATAGCTTTTTCTTCTAATGTCTTTTCTTCTTTTAAAGATACTGTTGTACTTTTATCTTCATTTTCATGTTTTTGTACACTTTTCGCTTTAAAAAGTTCTTTTGGTTTTTCTAGTTTTTTTAGTACAACTTCATCGAGTACAATATTTTCCTCTTTTGGAGTCTCTTTTTCTGCTACTTTTACAGGTTCGCTTGATATGTTGTAATAAAGAACACCTACAGTAAGTGCTAGTAATAATGTAATAAGAGATAATTTAGCCATTTGAAAACCTTTTGTATTGTAATAAGTTAGGGATAAACACACTCTCCTCTAAATGGAGAGAGTGTATAAAAATAGAATCTATTCTACAGCGTTTTCAATGATTTGTTTTAAATCATCCATAACACCTTTGAATTTTGGATCTGTTGCATTGATAAGTGAAATACCAACTGAACCATCATCAAGGTCAAATACAGAAATTCTACATGGCATCATAGATGTAACAGGAGGTGCCATATATGTTGCTTTTACAGCTTTATTTGGGTTACAAAAACCAAGGATTCTTACTGCCCCTCTTTCTTTAATTTTTGCTAAGTAGTCTTCACCAGCTTCATTAAGTTTTCCAGCATCAGATTTAGTTTGTAGTGTATGAACCATATCTTCATCATGAGCGAGTCCCCATCCTTTACCAAGTGCTGGTGCAGCATCGATTAAGTTTTGTGAAATCTGATTTGCATCACCTTTACCTGAAACTACACGGAAAAGAATCAGACCATCGGCTACCACATCATAAGTAGTATCAACAGCAACTTGTTTCATCTCATTTTCGTCTTCACCATATTTAGCGAAGTCATAAGTGCTATCCCAGTCACTATTGTATGCTTGTGCTGTGATTTTAATAGCTTCTGCTTGTGCAATAGTTGAAAGTGGAACCTCTAAATCATGTGCACCTCTATCCCAGTCACCACCAACATAGTCCCAATCCCAATCACACTTTCCGTCTTCACCAACGAAGTCGTAGTACTCACCATTTGCAATAGCAAAGTCAGCACCTTTGATGCTACAACAAGTAATACCTGTGTTAGGGTTGTTATCTGAATCAATATAGTATACTATATTTGTATCAGTGTGTTTTGTAAGTTCAAGGTGCATGTTGCTACCTTCGATATCTGTTGTGATGTATTGACCTGCAGATAGTGCAGTTAGCCCTGTAAATGCAGCTACTAAAAGTAATTTCTTCATTTGTGTTATCCTCCAATTGTTTTGATAACTTGTAATTAAAAATAATTTACTTAACTTCTTCATAATTAAAGAAGAGCAGCAAAAATTTCACATTAATACTTACCCCTCAATAGTAGTCATAGCAATCTCGCACAAACAAGACCTATGATTTCCGTACTACATTTTATTTAATATAGTTTAGCTTTGTATTGAATTGTTATTATATATTTAATATTTTAATAATCAATAAAATTTATTTATATTATAATATATTGTAATAAGACGTTACTTTATGAAACATAAATATATATAATAATGATAATAATTTTTATTAATGATAGAAAATATTTAAAATGAGCAGTGTTTAACTGTATTTATAACTTTAAGATTTATTTAGATATAATGCGAATTCCAAAAATCCGCACCCATACGGATTTAAAAAATATATAGTTTTACGCACACAAACGTGGAACAAAAGGCAAAAAAATGAAAAAAGATTTACACCCTAACTTTGTAACTTGTACAGTAACTTGTGCTTGTGGAAACACTTTTGAGAACAAAGCAGCTCAAGATACACTTAGAATTGACATCTGTTCAGAGTGTCACCCATTCTTCACAGGTTCTGAGAGAATGGTAGATACAGCTGGTAGAATCGAGAAATTTAACGCACGTTACGCTAAAAAATAGTCAAGATTTTTCTTGCTTAGTCTTGTTCCAACTCCGATTGGCAACATAGGCGACATCTCACTCCGAAGTATTGAACTTTTGAGTGAGGCTGATATACTCCTCTGCGAAGATACTCGTGTTACAAAAAAACTTATCCACATACTGAAAGAGCGTTACAACACCACATTTAAAGAGAACCAAGATTTTATCTCTCTACATTCTCATAATGAACAGGCTTTTGTTGAAAAATTAGAAGTGTCTTTTTTTGAACAAAATATTGTCTATGTAAGTGATGCAGGAATGCCAGGGGTAAGTGACCCTGGGCAAGTTTTAGTTCGTTACTGTATTGACAATGGGGTAGAGTTTGACATACTCCCTGGTGCAAATGCACTACTGACAGCCTTTGTAGCGAGTGGATTTGTAGAGACTCAGATGCTCTTTTTTGGTTTTTTAGACCATAAAGGAAGCTCTCGTGAGAAACAGCTTCAAGAAGCCCTTCATAATGGTTTTACTACTATTTTGTACGAATCACCTCACCGCTTAGAGAAACTTCTTTTAGAGTTACAAGATGCTGAGCCAGAGCGTGAAATATTTTTAGCTAAAGAGCTGACTAAAAAGTACCAGAACTATTTTCATGGAACAGCCCAAGAGATATATGAAAAACTTGATAGAAACTATAGAGGCGAGTGGGTGGTAGTTCTTAAAGCTTCTGAGGCACAAAATGCGAGTGCGATTTCACAAAAAGATATACTTGCATTAGACTTACCAAAAAAAGTACAAGCCAAACTTATTAGTAAAATTACGGGCGAAAATACCAAAGCCTGTTACCAAAGACTCTTAGAACTCTCATAAATTCTCAACTTTAATCTTTTTTAGCTAAAATACTTTCATGTTAATTTATGCAAAACAACCAATATATTATTTAATCAACAAATACCCAAACAAAATCAAAACTCTCTACCTCGCTAAAGAGCTAGAAAAAAAAGAGTACTCTCGTCTTATGAAGATGGGATTTGAAGTCAAACGTATTCCTAATGAGGCTGCACAGAAGATGTGTAAAAATGCTTCACACCAAGGATTTTTAGCTGAAGTAGAGGACTATAAACTCCAGCCGTATGACTTTTTCTTTGAGAAAAAATTTGTTTTAGTACTCTCTGGTCTTACAGATGTAGGAAACATTGGAGCACTTGTACGTAGTGCTTACGCACTAGGTGTAGATGCTATCATCGCTTGTGGGGTTAAGCAGCTTCCACTGGAGACAATTTTACGCACAAGTACGGGAGCTCTTTATGATATGCCCTTTGCCATCGAGAACAATATTCACGATGTTTTAAATGACCTGAAAATGTCAGGTTTTACTACTTATGGTGCAGATATGAGTGGGATGGATATACGAGAGACTCGCATCGATAGTAAAAAAGTTCTAGTTCTAGGAAGTGAAGGAGAGGGGCTTACCTCTCGTGTCATCTCTAAACTTGATTGTGCAGTCAGTATAAATATGAAGCATGAGTTTGACTCGCTAAATGTAAGTGTAGCTGGTGCAATTTTAATGGATAGGATGAGATAATGAAGAATGCTTTAGAAGAGTTAAGAAACATAGGGACTCAAAAAATACATGAAACTACTCATATTCCAAGAGCATCCATAGAAGCTTTTATAAATGAAGACTTTTCTAAGATGAACAAGATACAGCTTAATGGTTTTATAGCTATTTTTGAGAGAGAGTACTCACTAGATTTGAGTGCACTTAAAAAGAGTGGTTTGTCTTATGTCCAAGAGCATCAAAATGAGAAAAAAATACGTACAGTATATGTAGCACCACAAGAGAAATCTTTAAAACTAGTATATATTGGTGTTGGTCTTGTAATTTTATTAGGTGCAATATATTTTACTATGTTTAACAGTGATGAAGAGACATCGACTCAGTATGAGGAAAAAAGTAGTATTGTTGCGAGTGTGGAAAAAGAGATAATTCCTCAGATAGAGAAAAATAGCACGTCCATCCCTATGGAAGTAAATAGTATAGATAGTATACCTGAGAGTAATGTTAGTGTAGTGGGAGAGAATGAAAATAATGTAACGGTTGAAGTTGCTCCTCTTGCAGTGCTAAATTCAAGCTTGAAAATTACACATACATCAAGACGATGGTTTGGGTATGTTGAGTTGTCTACACATAAAAAGAGTAGCAAAACGTTTAGAGGGAATTTTGATTTAAATGGTTCAAAAGATTGGCTTCTTATATCTAGACCAGGAAAAATTATTTTTAAAATAGATGAGACTACTCAACAGTATGAGAGTAGCAAAAATATGCGATTTAAATACATAGATAAAAAATTAAGTAAAATAAGATTAGCTGAGTGGAAACAACTCAACAAAGGTCGTACATGGTAAGGCTGTTTTTTAGTTTTTTACTTCTTTTTACACTTAGTAGTGCCGAAGTTACAAGCACTCAAGGTAAAAATCTTTTAGAAGAAAAAATTAAACAGCTCATGGATGTGAATGTTTACAATAAAAACAGAGGCTACATAAAAACTATTTTTGCTAAAAAATCAAGATATTATAAACAAGAAAGAGTCAACATAATGCGTGTTGTACAGACTTTAAAGGCAAATGGTCTTTTAAAACTACGTTTTAAAAAACCACAAGCATTGACACTCAGTTTTAAGACAACCGGACACCCAATGTTTTTTGTTAAAATCATGGGTGATACACTTAGAAATATAGGCTATTACCGTTATGTAACAACAAGTTCTTCCTTAAATAATGAAGAGTTTACATGGACCATCGACTTAACTACAGAGTATGCGACAGACCCTCTCGTTCTTCAAAGAGAGCTCAATAAAAGTGCATGTAAAATTGTAGATATTAAGAGAGTTAAAGCTTCCGAGTGGGAGTACACTATCGATACGAGTCATGCATTGTTAAATGTTGTAAAACTGAGACGAGCTAATGAATTAAAACTCAAGCGTTCACTCTATTCGCACTGGCTAAATGTCTCTAACATCGAGAAGTTAGGTGTTGTAAGTGGAGAGAGAAATAGATGGTACCCTCATGTTGTTTACTACGATAGCTCTTTGCACATTTTAAAAGTAATTAAAAAAGATAAGAAGACTCAAGAAGTCACCTTTTCTATCCCTGAAAATGCAAAATATATGAAAATATCAGACCTCTATACGATGAAAAATATGAAGGATGATTTAGTTCTCAATCCGATGGGTTATAGATAAAACTCACTTGTAATCTTATTCTAAACATTTTTAGCTAAAATAGCACTAATAATTACACAGGATATAAAATGTTTGATGAAATAGAATTTGAAAGAATGAAAAGACTTCCGAAGTATGTATTTGCTGAGGTTAATGAACTTAAAATGGCAGAACGTAGAGCGGGAGCCGATGTTATTGACTTTTCTATGGGTAACCCAGATGGGGATACTCCTGAACATATCCGTGAAAAACTTGTAGAGTCTGCACAAAAAACTAAGACTCATGGCTACTCAGTCTCTAAAGGTATTCCTAAACTTCTTATGGCAATTGCCGACTGGTACAAACGACGTTACGACTGTGACTTAGACCCTATGACTGAGTGTGTTGCTACTATGGGCTCAAAAGAGGGCTATGCACACCTCACTTATGCTATTACCAACCCTGGTGATGTAGCAGTTGTTCCTGATCCTACTTACCCTATTCATGAGTTTTCTTTCATACTTGCTGGCGGTAACGTGGTTAAGTTTGGAATTGAGTTTGATGAAGATTACAAAATCAATGAACCTAAATTTTTTGAAGATTTAGGACGTGTATTTAGAGAGACTTCTCCTAGACCAAAATATGTTTTAGTAAACTTTCCTCATAACCCAACGACTGCAACAGTGACACAAGATTTTTATGTCAAACTTGTAGCTATGGCTAAAAAAGAGCGTTTTTATATAATAAGTGATATCGCTTATGGTGACATCACTTTTGATGGTTATGTGACACCATCTATTATGAGTGTAGAGGGTGCAAAAGATGTAGCAGTTGAGTCATTTACTCTTAGTAAATCTTACAACATGGCAGGTTGGAGAGTTGGTTTCTTTGTTGGAAATCCTAAGCTCATAGGAGCACTTCAAAAAATTAAATCTTGGTTAGATTATGGAATGTTTACTCCTATTCAAGTAGCCGCTACTGTGGCACTCAATGGAGATCAGCAGTGTGTAAGAGATATTACAGATAAGTATGACCACCGTCAAGATGTTTTCATTGAAGCTTTTGATAGAGCGGGTTGGAAGATACGAAGAAACCAAGCTTCGATGTTTATCTGGGCAAAACTTCCAGAGTGTGTAGAGCATTTAGGTTCTTTAGAGTTCTCAAAACGTCTTCTTACTGAAGCGGGTGTTTGTGTAGCTCCAGGGATTGGTTTTGGTGCTTACGGAGAGGGGTATGTTCGTATAGCTCTTATTGAAAATGACAACCGTATCCGTCAAGCGGCTAAAAATGTTAAAGCTTTTTTAAAGCAGTTTGAAGAGGTTAAATAGTATGGTTAAAGTTGGAATAATTGGTGTTGGAACTGTTGGAACAAGTGTTGCAAATATCTTAAAAGAGAATGCCGATGTTATCTCCGCTCGTGCAGGTGTAGATATAATTGCTAAACGTGGTGTTGTTAGAAACCTCAAAAAAGAGAGAGGTTTAGATATTATTTTAACAGATAACGTAGATGATATTTTAAATGATAGCGAGATAGATATAGTTGTAGAACTTATGGGTGGCGTTGAAGAGCCCTTTAACGTGGTTAAACGTGCTTTAGAGTCTGGAAAGGCTGTTGTCACTGCAAACAAAGCACTTTTAGCTTACCACCGTTACGAACTCCAAGATATTGCACAAAATATCGCCTTTGAGTATGAGGCTTCTGTTGCTGGTGGTATTCCCATCATCAATGCACTTCGTGATGGGCTCTCAGCTAATCATATTGAGTCTATTATGGGAATTATGAATGGTACATGTAACTACATGATGACGGAGATGACGAACAACGGTGTTGATTATGATGCAATACTCAAAGAGGCTCAAGAGTTAGGCTACGCGGAGTCTGACCCTACTTTTGATGTAGGTGGATTTGATGCGGCTCATAAGCTTCTCATTCTTGCTTCTATCGCTTATGGCATTGATGCAAAACCTGAAGATATTTTAATCGAGGGAATCGAGAATGTGA
>Ga0256824_10001164_pt1 | contig 10162 bp, 12 predicted proteins | sample CV67metaG_FD_191570 | JGI IMG/M metagenome (GOLD analysis project Ga0256824, IMG submission 191570) | Hydrothermal vent microbial communities from East Pacific Rise, Pacific Ocean - CV67 | ecosystem: Environmental > Aquatic > Marine > Hydrothermal vents | place: Pacific Ocean: East Pacific Rise...
ATAATAACGATACTTTAGAGAAGTACACCATCTAGTGCACCCCTAGATGTTTTAGTGACCTTAACATCTACTATCTGACCAAGTAACTCTTCACTACCATTCACAAAGAAAAGTTTACCATCATCAGAACGTCCAGAGACTCTACCATTTGGTTTGAGTTCATCAAAATACACCTTATGAACAGCATTCATCTGTGCATCCATGATCTCATCAAGTATTTCTGTGTGTCTTGCTTGGAGTTTTGTAAGTCTTGCACCGGAAAGAGCATTGTCTATTTGGTTCTCAAATTCTGCGGCTTCGGTATGAGGTCGTGGTGAATATTTAAAAGAAAACAGTTGTTCAAAGCGTACCTTTTCAAGCACATCCATTGTATCTTCAAAATCTGCATCACTTTCATTTGGAAAACCAACAATAATATCGGTAGAGATCGTTGCTTCAGGACATAATGCACGTATCTTTTCACAACGATTGATGAAATTTTCTTTAGTGTATCCACGCTTCATCTCTTTAAGTAATCTGCTAGAACCACTTTGAAGAGGGACATGTATCTGTTTACATATTTTAGGGTTTGAGGCAAACTCCTGTATGAATGCATCATCCATATGGAGAGGATGGGGAGAAGTAAAACGGATACGTTCTAAACCTTTTATCTTAGAAATTTTCTGAAGAAGCTCTGTAAAATCGCATGACTCTTCTGATGCACCAAAACGTCTACCATAATTGTTTACATTTTGTCCAAGAAGCATTACCTCTTTGGCACCAGAATTGGCCGCTTTTGTGATCTCTTGTACGATAAGATCAGAAGGAATAGATATTTCATCACCACGTGTTGCCGGCACGATACAAAAAGTACATGATTTGTCACATCCTATTGAGATGTTAACCATCGCCTTAAAAGGATTAGATCTGTACTCACCAAAAGCATAAGTACTTTCATCAAAATCTGTACTTACTTCAACAGCGTGTTTTTTATCTACCACTTCTCTTATTTTAGAGACATTTCTTGCTCCTAGAACAAAGTCTACGGCAGGTGCTCGTTTAATAATATCTTTTCCTAAGTGTGAAGCCGTACATCCCGTTACACCTATTTTGGCACCCTTTTTCTTATGTTTATTAAAAACACCAATTTCAGAAAAGAGTTTTGCCACAGGTTTTTCTCTTACAGAGCATGTGTTTATAATAATAAGGTCTGCTTCGGAAAGGTCTTTGGTAAGTTCGTAGGGTTCTTTTTGATTAAGTTCTGCAATCATATGTTCGCTATCACGAACATTCATTGCACAACCTAAGGTTTCAATAAATAATTTTTTGGACAATTAAATCTCTTTAATTACGCAATAATATGGACTTCATAGATGTATTCATTTTCATCTAGTCCGTATTTTACTTCTCTCATATATACAGAGAAACCTTTTTCTTCAAAATGCTCAATAAGCTCTTTTAACTCTTTATGGGAGTTGTCTTTGTCGAAATAAAATATAGACTTGTTCGCTAGTTCTTCTTCTAATTTTTTCAACTCAATCGTTTTTGGCTTTGCCTTAAGTGTTGTTCTAGCAAGTTTTAATTTCATCTATATTACCTTTGATTCATTCTTTAAATTTTTCTTAATTCCTTAGATTATACTTTATTTTCAGTAAAGGTTTGGTTAGATATAATACCCAACTTCAAAAAGAACCCCTCCCAAGACGTTATTGACACTGTTATGTTACCTCTTGTAGCGGTAGTTTGAAATGTAATCAATTAAATTGATTTATTATTAAAGTAAAACAAGGAAAAAACTTATGGAAAAAATATTAGATATCATAGAAGCTATAGCGCATGAAAAAAATATCTCTAAAGAACATGCATTAGAAGCATTTACAGAAGCTATTAAAAATACAGCTAAAAAACTTACCTCTTATACGAGTAACTTTGAAGTTATCATCGATAATGACACTAAAACATATAGTGTCAATAAAGTGATTACTGTGGTCGCTGATGGTGATGCGAAGCTCTTTACCGAAGTAGGTAGAGAGCCCAATATTGAAACCGTTGAATCTGATGCATTCATCTCACTCTCTGAAGCAAAAGAGTTTGATGATTCTCTTGAAGTTGGTGATGCGCTTAAAGAAGAATTTGTACTTGAAGACCATGGTCGTACAGCTTCTGCTAACCTCTTTAGAGAATTAGAATACCACGTACAAAGACGCATAGAACAAGACCTTTTTGAAAAATACAGAGAAAAAGTTGGTACCGTTATGCTTGGTACAGTGAACCGTATCGATGCAGAAGACAACACGCACGTAGAGATAGGTGAGCTTAAAGGTATTATGTCTCTAAGAAACCGTATTAAAGGTGAAACATACAAACGTGGGGACAGTATCAGAGCACTTTTACGTTATGTATCTGTTGATCCTCAATATGGACTTTTCCTTGAGCTTACACGTACCTCACCAAAGTTTTTAGAATCTCTTATGGCTTCTGAAGTACCAGAGATTGATGATGGTGTCGTTGAGATAGTCAATGCCGCAAGAATCCCAGGCGAACGTGCAAAAATTGCTCTTAAAACTGAGCAGATGAATGTTGATCCTATCGGTGCAGCAGTAGGTGTAAAAGGTGTACGTATCAATGCAGTAAGTCAAGAGCTTAATGGTGAAAATATTGACTGTATCGATTACTCTCCGATTCCAGAGGTATTCATCACCAGATCATTGAGTCCTGCTATTACGCAAGGTATTAAAGTAGATGCTGCTGAGAAAAAAGCCATAGTAAATATTACAGGTGATCAAAAAGCAAAAGCCATTGGTAAGTCAGGTATTAATATTCGTCTTGCTTCAATGTTAACCGGGTATACCATAGAACTTAATGAAGTTGAAGGTGTAGCAGAAAGACAAGTAGACTCAAGTGATCCTGAAGTTGCTAAAACAACAGATACAACTGCGTTATCTGATTTATTTAAATAAAAATTGAAAAGATTCTCAACGTGACTAGTCACGTGAGCATTCCGCTGAAAAACCAGCGTTAGCGAAACAAATGAAGCTTTTGCTTTATTTGTGGCTTATCATCTGTGAAAAACTATCTGCATCAAGTGATGCAGACCCCACTAAAACTCCATCTACTCCAGCGATACTAATAATCTCTTTTATATTTGCAGGTTTTGCAGAACCACCATAAAGTAATGGCTTTTCATTAATCGCTTTTTTTAATGCTCTGTGTGTTGTAGATATCTCTTCTACAGTGGCACTTCGTCCTGTACCTATAGCCCAGATAGGCTCATAGGCTACGATCATATTTTCATAACTAATATCTATACCATCAAATTGCGCTAAAAGGTATTTCATCACTGATTCAAAACCTTTTTCACGTATCTCAAGTGGTTCACCGATACAATAAAGTATTTCAAATCCTTGTTCTTGAAAAAAAGCAAACTTAGCGGCTACAGTTTCTTGAGACTCAAACATATGTTCACGGCGCTCACTGTGTCCTATAAGAATCGTCTTAATGTCAAATTCATCAAGTTGTTCAAGTCCTATCTCACCTGTAAATGCTCCATTTTGTGCAGGATAAGCATTTTGGACACCCACAGTGAAATCACCTTCATACGTATCAAGTGCAGTAGCAGGAGGGAAAATATACACTTTATCTTCTGCATTTTTTGCACCCAATTTTTCATTTAACGCATCAAGGTACAATTCTGTACTCTTTCGCGTATGGTTTGTTTTAAAATTTGCTGCAAAAATCATACTATACCTTTATTTTAATGCTTCTAATCCAGGTAATGCTATACCTTCTATGAGCTTCAAGCTTGCTCCACCACCCGTAGAAATAAACGTCATTTCATCTGCATCACCTGCACGTTGTACTACATCAGCAGTATCACCACCACCAACGATAGTCGTTGCATGTGTTTGTGCAATGTTATTTGACATTGCCATACTTCCTTTTGAATATCTATCCATTTCATACACACCCATAGGACCATTCCAAATGATAGTCTGTGCATCATTCAATGCTTCACGAAAGAGTCTTGTACTTGCAGGTCCTATATCTAACCCCATCCAATCAGATGGTATCTCTTGTACTGGTAAAAATTTTACGGTTGTATTTTCAGAAAATTCAGCAGCAGCTACCACATCGACAGGAAGATAAAACTTCACACCCATTTCTTGTGCTCTTGTCATAATACTCTTTGCTTCATCTATAAGGTCATCTTCCACTAAAGAAGACCCCACTTCATGTCCAAGTGCCTTAAGGAAAGTAAATGCCATACCACCACCGATAATAACTTTATCTACTTTAGTGATAAGGTTTGTCAGTGCTTGAAGTTTTCCAGATACTTTAGACCCACCAACCACAGCAACAAAAGGACGTACTGGATTTTCTAAGACTTTAGAGAAGAAATTGACTTCCTTACCCATAAGAAAACCTGCTGCTTTAGAGTCAGCATCAAAGAATTTTGTAATCGCATCGATAGAAGCATGTTTTCTATGACATGCACCAAAAGCATCATTAATATAAATATCTGCATATTTTGATAATTGCTCTGCGAAAACTATGTCATTCTCTGTCTCACCCGCTTCATAACGTAGGTTTTCTAATAGAAGTACATCACCTGGTTCCATTTTTGCAGCTTTTTCTGGTGCATCAGGTCCTATGACATCTTCTGCCATAAAAATGTCTCTTTTGATTTTAAGAAGTGTATGTAATCTTTTTGCTACAGGTACCAGTGAATATTTCTCTTCATACTTACCTGGTTCTGGTCTTTCATAGTGTGATGCTAAAATAATTTTACAATCTCTGTCTATACAGTAACGAATTGTCTGCAAAGCAGAACGAATACGTCTGTCATCTGTAATATTCCCAAACTCATCTTTAGGTACATTAAAATCACATCTTATAAAAACACGTTTACCATCTATATCTAAATCTTTTATTGTCTTCAATCTATCTTCCCTCATTATTTACTTATATGTACAGCCATGTCTACTAAACGACAAGAGTATCCCCACTCATTGTCATACCATGAGAGAACTTTTACCATACGGTCACCAATCACTTGAATCGTATCAAGTGGTACAACAGTGCTTAACTCTTCACCTACGAAGTCCATAGAAACTCTATACTCTTCATCGACACCTAAAATACCTTTATGTGAACCTGTGGCAGCTGATTTAAATGCGTTTTGCACATCTTCTACCGTCACATCTTTATTAAGTGTTACTGTTAAATCAACCATAGAGACATCTGCTGTAGGTACACGAATGGCTTGTCCGTTTATCTTACCTGCAAGGTTTGGTAGTACTTTCGAGATGGCTTTTGCTGCACCTGTTGTGGTAGGTACGAGGTTCACTGCACCCGAACGTCCTTTTCTTGGATCTTTTTTATGTTTTGCATCGAGTATTGGTTGAGATGATGTATACGAGTGAATCGTTGTCATAAGACCATTCTCTATCCCAAAAGCATCATCAAGTACTTTGGCTACAGGTGCAAGACCATTGGTTGTACAGCTCGCATTTGAAACGACTGCTTGACCTGTATACTCATCTGCATTTGCACCGAGTACAAAAGTCGCTGTATCATCTTTAGCAGGTGCAGAGAAAAGTACTTTCTTTACGCCGTTATCGAGGTAAGGCTGTACAGACTCTGCTGTTAAAAAGGCACCCGTACACTCTAGCACAACTTCTACACCTGTAGAAGCAAAGTCTATTTTACTTAAATCTCTTTCTGCAAATATCTTTGCTTTTGTATCACCGATATTCAAATATCCATTAGCCACAGAAACATCATTACGTCTTCCATGTACAGAGTCATACTTTAGGTTATACTCAAGCATCTCTTCTGTCCCAGATGCATTCACTGCAACCAATTCAATGTCATCTCTATCTGCAATAATACGTGCGACACATCTACCGATTCTACCTAGTCCGTTGATTGCTACTTTTACAGCCATTTTATACCCTTAGAGTTTATTATGTAAAACTATGTTAAAATTACGCAATTTTACAGTAAATGAGGTTAGCATTTGGTTAATCAATCCAAGCCTACAGTAGCAATCTTTGGTGGAAGTTTCGACCCTCCACATAAGGGACATCAACAAATCGTTGAAAATGCTATACAAAACTTGGATATTGACAAACTTCTTGTGGTTCCTGCCTACTTAAATCCTTTCAAAAATTCTTCTTTAGCATCTGCATCGAAGCGTTTAGACTGGTGTCGTACACTGTTTTCTAATACTCCTAAAGTCATAGTGGAGGATTATGAAATTGTACAAGGTAAAAGTATCACAACTTCACAAACTGTAAAACATTACAACATGACATACACTGTCAAATATCTTATCATAGGTGCTGACAACCTTAGTACTTTGTCACAATGGCATGCATTTGAAACACTCAATGCTCAAGTCACATGGGTCATTGTTACGAGAGAAGGATATGACTTAGCGATAGAAGGGTTAAGAGACTGGACTCTCTTAACACTGAATGCCGCTATCTCTTCTACAAAAATACGAGAAGAACAAGATATGCATCATGTTGACAAAAAGATTGAAAAATCTGTAAAGAAAACCTTAAAGGAAACAACTAAATGACAATAGAAGAACGTGTAGAGAGTATCGTTAGTATACTTGATGACAAAAAAGCAGAAGAGATAGAAGTATTTAACCTTGAAGAGGCAGACTATATTGCAAAACGTGTAGTCATCGCAAATTCACTTAACGGTAAACATACCTTAGCACTTTATGACCATCTTAAAATTGGTCTTAAACCTCAAGGAGATACCTTTTTAGCTTCAGATACAAGTGATGAGTGGGTTGTTGCTGATTTAGGTGATATTCTTATTCATATCATGATACCTGAGTATAGACAACGCTATTCACTAGAACAATTTTTATCTGAATTGGTAGAGAACCAAAAGAAAAATAAAGATATAGATCCCGCATAACATTTCGACAAGCTCAATGACCGATATTTATCGGTGACTAAGCTTGTCGAAGTTATAGTAATTCATGTCCTGAACCAGTTATAAGTTCAAGCAACAAAAATAAACCTATCGTCACTACTGGCGAAAATATCACCCACCAATAATATCGATCTCGTATCAAATAAACAATTAACCCTCCCCATGCACCAATAATAAGAATTATATGTGTGATGAAAAGAGGAATAACTTGTCTTGTGAGATTACCTACGACAGCCAAAGAGAGTATGACTCCAAAAGTAGCCAAAGCAATAAGAAGTTTTTTTGTATCTTTTTTTCTACTGTAGTGAAAAAATATAGCAGCAAAAGTGACTAAAATAATAATAACAAGTAGCGCTTTCATGTCATACTTCTCCTATAGTTTGTCTACGACCTTGATACCAAGTATATCTAAGCCTTGCTTTATGGTTTTAGCGGTTAAATCAGCTAACTGTAGACGGCTCATTTTTGTTTGCTCGTCTACACCTGGCTTAAGTATAGGGTTTTGTTCGTAAAAGCGCATAAAAAGTGTCACAAGTTCATACAGATAAGTGGTTATCTGATTTGGACTGGCATCCACTGCTGCACGGTTTAGTACATCTTCAAAACGTAGTAACATGGAAGCGAGTCTATGCTCTAACGCATCGCCAATGATAATGTCTCCATCTATAGGTGCATTATGCTTTCTAAAAATACTTTGTATTCTCGCATACCCATACTGCATATAGAGTGAAGTATTTCCTTCAAAAGAGAGCATTTTGTCCCAGTTAAAGATGTAGTTCGATTCACGGTTAATGGCAAGATCTGCATACTTAACCGCACCAATACCTATAATTTTTGCAAGTTCATCTACTTGCGCAGAAGTATAGTCCTCTTTATTATTGATAGTCTCTTTGGCTTTAATGACTGCTTCATCAAGTAAATCAATGAGCTTCACCGTTCCACCATCACGTGTTTTAAATGGCTTACCACCTTTGTCCATCATGGTACCAAATGCGATGTGTTCAAGTTTGACATCCTCAGGTACAAAACCTGCTTCTTTTGCGACTCTAAAGACTTGTTTGAAGTGTCCAGCTTGTCGTGCATCTACCACATAAGAGATACGTTTAGCTCCAAGGTCTTGCGCCCTGTAACGTAAGGCTGCGAGGTCAGTCGTAGCATACAGGTAACCACCATCACCCTTTTGTACAATGACAGGTATTTCATCACCTTCTAAAAAGACACACTGTGCGCCATCACTCTGTGTCAATGTACCTTTTGCATCTAGGTCTTTTACAACTTTGGGTAAATCATCGTTATAAAAGCTCTCTGCCCTAACATCATCACGTGTTAGATTTACATTAAGTTTTTCATATACTTCTTCACAGTGTCCTAAAGAGATATCAATAAACTTTTGCCACAAAGTTAAACAATGTGCATCACCTGATTGTATCTTTACCACATACTCTCTGGCTTTATTGGCGAAATCAGCATTGGCATCAAATTCACCTTTGGCATCTTTATAAAACTGTTCTAAGTCTTTGAGACTTACAGAACCGTCTTCATCTTTCATCTCAAGGTAGGCTATAAGCATACCAAACTGTGTACCCCAGTCACCAATATGATTTTGACGTATTACCTCATCACCTAAAAAGGTAAGTAAGTTTGCTAATGTATCACCAATGATAGTAGAACGTAAATGCCCTACATGCATCTGCTTCGCCATATTTGGACCAGAGTAATCTACTACTACCTTAATAGGGTTTTCACGCACTTCAACACCTAAACGTGCATCTTCTCGTGCTTCTTGACATTGTGTAGCTATCCATAATGGATTGAGCCAAAGGTTGATAAACCCTGGGCCTGCTATCTCAGCTTTAGAGAGCACACCTGTAAGGTCTAAGTGACTCAAGATGTCATTTGCTATTTCTCTAGGATTTTTCCCTAGCTTTTTAGACAGAGCCATAGCTCCATTAAATTGGTAGTCTCCAAATTCTGGTTTGGTAGCTTCAGAAACAGACATAGGTTCATGTTCTATTCCAGATTTGACAAAAGCATCTTTTAGTACGTTATTGATTTGTGATTTTAATTTCATTGGTTTTCCGCAGGGGTAGTGTAGATGTTATGAGGTAATAACCTCATAACGAAATAGTAAAGAGACTTAAGCGTTTTCGCTTTTTTTCTCTTCTGTTGTTGCTTCAACTTTTGGTTCTTCAGTTTTAGCAATCTCTTTAGGCTCTTCATCGTCCTCTTTAATCGCTTTTTTAAAGTCTTTAATCCCTTTTCCCATACCTTTTGCAAGATCTGGAATCTTTTTTGCTCCAAAAAGAAGTACAACAATCGCTAATACGATAAGTAGTTCTGGCATACTTGGCATACCCATGTGAATCCTTTACATTTGCTACGATGAGCATTAATTTGGATAATTATACTAAAGTATGTTTAATCTTTACCCAACCAACACTCAATGAATGCTTCTTCATCTTCTGTACTTTGTTTTAACCTTGCCGCTTTAGCGACAATTACAAATTCATCTGCTGCCTTTTGGACAGTATCATTAATGATGGTAAAGTCATACTCACCAACCGCTTTTATCTCACTCTTAGCATTTTCTATCCGCTGTACAATGACCGATTCGTCATCTGTACACCTTGCACGTAAACGTTCTTCTAGTGCACCTAAAGTAGGAGGTGTAATAAAAGCGGATGTGGTAATATCATTCATCTTTGCGCGAACAAGTCTATGTCCTTGCACATCAATATCAAAGATAACCAGTTTACCCTCTATAAGTGCCTCTCTAACAGGCTTAAGTGAAGTACCATAGTAGTTACCATGTACTTGTGCATACTCTAAGAAATTACCTGCTTTAATGTCTTCTTCAAAACTCTCTTTAGTAACAAAGAAATAGTCCACACCATTTTCTTCCCCTACTCTAGGATCACGGGTTGTCGTAGAGATAGAAAAATAGTACTCACCTATTTCGTCTGAAGCTGCATTTATGATGGTACTTTTACCTGCGCCACTGGGACCAGAAAGTACTAGTATCGCACCTTTTTGCATTAATGATTGTCCTCTAATTTAACGCGCACTGCTATCTCTTTACCTTTAAGTAATTTCTTCATTTGCTTTTTAGTCATGGTTGCCATCGCCATCTCTACAGCATCTTCTATACGTTCCATATTCTCTTCAGTAAATTTTATTTTTTTAGATTTATTTTTTTTCTTTTGCTTTTTTTGCTTCATTTTTTTAG
>Ga0256824_10001165_pt1 | contig 10159 bp, 18 predicted proteins | sample CV67metaG_FD_191570 | JGI IMG/M metagenome (GOLD analysis project Ga0256824, IMG submission 191570) | Hydrothermal vent microbial communities from East Pacific Rise, Pacific Ocean - CV67 | ecosystem: Environmental > Aquatic > Marine > Hydrothermal vents | place: Pacific Ocean: East Pacific Rise...
TTAATTCATTACGTGGTGAAATAAACAAAAATGAATCATTTAAACAAAAGATTTTTGACACGTACCCGGAGTACGCACTTTAGGAAAAATATGGAAGATAACACAAAAGCAGATGAAACAATATATAAGTTCGTATTTAAAAAGGGTAACAAAGTTATTTTTAAATATAGACCTGAGTACCAAAGTATCAGCGCAGTAATCACAGAAGTTCATATTAATATGTTGGATGTTATTCTTGATACCCCAACAAATGGTCAGACGACTGATATCATTTACAAAGGTAAAGTAGTTGAAATGTATACCCTAGAAGAAGACCCAGAAATGTTTTTATAAATGTTTAAGGTTTGTTATGTATAATACAAAAAAGGATTGAACTTGAATAATATTGTTTTAGAAACACAACGTGAAGCCATTGTTAACCGACCCCATAACTTAGCGGGAAGTATCAAAGGAATCAAAAAGAGAAGATTTTGTATTACAGACACCGGTGTAAACTTCCAGGACTCCACTACAACTCCTGCACTGATTAAACTGTTTATGGAAGCATTAGACAACCCTATTGATGTGGGAATCAAGTCTAACAAGAATGTTAAAATTGACATCAAAGTTGACGCACAAAGTATACATATCAAAGACAACGGGTTTGGTATTCCATCACTTAAAGATGCATCAAACAATAAATGGATGGCTTATAACGCATTTTGTGAGTACAACTCTTCAAGTAATTACAAAGAAAATAAAGGCCAAGGTCAAAAAGGGGTTAACGGAATTGGAGTAAAGTTGTGTACAACATTATCAACAAAACTAATAGCCGAAAGTGACGATGGTAAAAAGAAAATTAAAATCGTTGCTACTGATAATAACTCAGTTCACAAAGTAACAGAAAAAGTATCAACCGGTACTGGAGTAAGTGTTTACTTTGAACCAGACTTTAATATCTTCGACGTAAATGAGATTACGCAGGAACACATAGACAGAATGTACGAATACACCCTTATTCAGGCGTTAACGTACCCGGAACTTACATTTAGATTCAATGGTAAACTTCTCAAGTACACACCTAAACAGTTTATTTCAATGTTCCCAAATGCTGTACTGGAAGAGTCAAAAGACGGTAAGTACTTTGTTGCTATTGCACCTAACGAATACGACGACTTTAAACAAATCAGTTTTATTAATGGACTTGAAACACACTTAGGTGGTTCCCATATTGATTACTTGTCTGAGAACATTGTTGCTGAAATACGTACTAAACTACAAAAGAAGAAAACATACAAAAGTATTAAACCAGGTGATATTAAAAACAAACTATTACTTATTGTTATCGCTAAGGATATGAAAAATGTTGACTGGGACGGACAAACAAAGGCATCAATAACAAGTCCTAGAAGTGTTATGAAAGATTACTTTGACATTGACTATACTAAAATAGCTGAAAAGGTTATTAAAACTCCAGAAATTATTGATAACATTACGGAGTTCTTTAAAATCAAAGAGGAACACCTCAAACGAAAAGAACTCAAAGGGTTGGACAAAAAGAAGAAAATTGTTTCTGAAAAATACCTACCGGCAACAAAGAACAAACGTATTTTGTTCTTGTGTGAAGGGGCTTCAGCAGTTGGTGGGTTAATGCCTGCACTTGGAAGAGAAGACTTTGGTTACTACGAGTTAAAGGGTGTACCACTAAATGCGTACGACCAAACACAAGCCAAGTTTACATCAAACCCAGAACTGTCTGAACTTTATAGCATCATTCAAAATGAAGATTATGAGTACATTTGTACAGCAACAGATGCCGACGCCGATGGTGCACACATCAAAGGATTATTATTAGGTTTCTTCAGTAAGTACTTACCGGAGTACCTTGTAGAATCAAGATTCGGGGAACTACAAACACCAGTACAAGGTGTTATTAAAAATAAAAAACTCATCAGATGGGTTTACGAAATACAAGACTTAAAACTTAAAGCCGGGGAAACTGGTAAGTACTACAAAGGACTAGGTTCGTGGAAAGCGGATGACTTAAAGAAAGTGGTTAAACAAGACCAGATACAAAATATGATAAATTTGTTTGACTTGGACGATACGGAAGTTATGGACAACTGGTTAAGTTCGGACAAAGTACCAGCACGTAAGGAATATCTAAGTAAAAACTTCTTTGACATTACGGCTGTTTAAAAAAAATAAAGGATTGAATGTGTTTAGTATAAAAGAATATATTAAAAAAGTAGTACAAAAAGAGGTCGACCAGTATATGGAAACACTTACTAAAGGACCAGACTTTAAAGAAAGTCTTAAAGACTTTATTCTTAAAGAAAATAAAAGTGACAACAAATTAACAGTATACGAAGCAATGAGGATTTATAATTCCAGCATCACACATACTGAGTTTGAGATTAGATACCTTGACGAACACAAACACGAAAGAAATTTCAAGTTTAAAATAGATTCTCTGAATGCGTTACCAGGGGCACTACAAATACCAGCAATTAAATATTTACAATCAGATGTAACAGCACTGGTTGGTATTAGGTTTTTAGTATGGTACGGGTACAAAGGAAATAGAGAGCTTGTGTCCGAAGTGTTTATGGGAAGTGTATTTGACAAAAACATTTACAAACCTAATGCACTACAAGGTGTATTTGACACTTTACTCACTTGGTGTAATAAAAACCCTGAATTATTTTTATAAATGTTTAAGGTTTGTTATGTATAATACAAAAAAGGATTGAATTTGAAGTTAGACTTAAACAACTTAAAAATACGAAAAACCACAGAATTCTTTAATAATGATTATGTTAACTTCGCAAGTTACGACAACATTAGAAAGATACCGTCATTGATTGATGGACAGAAAAACGCCTCAAGAAAAATATTATGGTTCGCTTTACAAAAACCTCTCAAAACAGAAATAAAAGTTTCACAACTTGATTCTAAAGTAGCCGAGGAAACGGAGTACTTACACGGGTCAATGGCAAACGTTATTGTCAACCTGGGACAAAACCATATCGGAACAAACAACATCAACTTGATGATGCCAGAAGGGAACTTCGGTACACGTTTAATTCCTGAAGCTTCTGCACCAAGATATATTTACAGTTATGGAAGTCCGGAGTTTTTTAGCAACTTCAGTAAAACTGATAACGAGATACTGGAACACCAAACGTTCGAGGACCACGACATTGAACCAAAGTTTATGTTACCTAAATTACCGATGTTGTTAATTAACGGGGCTGATGGAATTACTCCAGGGTATGCCAGTAAGATTTTACCACGTAACCCTAAAGAAATTGAAAAGTACTTGAGATATTACTTAACTCATCCTGATGCACCTAAGAAACCATTCAAAAACAAACCATTTTATAGAGGGTTTAAGGGGTTGATTAAACAAGGTGACGAACTAAGTAAGTGGGTAATCGAGGGTACATTTAAAAAAATATCATCAACTAAAATACAAATTACGGAATTACCTATTGGTTATAACCTTAAGAGTTACTTAAAAGTTCTTCAGTTATTAAAAGAACAAAAGAAGATTACGGATTACACAGATAACAGTTCTGATTATTTTGAGTTTGTTATATCGTTCAATAGAAACGTACTCCAAGCACTTTCGGATAATCAAATTACTGATATTCTTAAATTACGTAAAAAAGTAAAAGAACACTACACAGTAATGAACGAAAGAAATATCGTTCAAGTGTACGACAACCCTGGTGAAATATTTACACAGTTTATGGATGTTAAATTCAGATACCTCCAAAAACGTAAAGACCATCAGATTAAACAAATCAGTCAAGACATTAGAGTAATGATTTCAAAGTACGTATTTATTAAAAGTATAGTGGACGATACGTTACAAATTACCAAACGTCCTATTGAGGATATTATTTCGGACCTTGAAAAAATAGACAAAATTATATCAGTAGACGGGTATGATTACTTACTGAATATGAACATCAGAAGTTTAACAGAAGAACGTATGAAGAAACTAATGACCGATATTAAAACACGTAAACAAGAACTTGATTTTGTTAAAACAGCAACTGTACAAGAAATGTGGTTAAAGGATTTAGATTGAAAACAAAAATAGCAATCAATACAGCGTACGGTGGGTTTGGGTTAAGTCCTGAAGCTTCCGAGATGTTAAACGAACTAAAAAACATCAAAGAAGGGGACAAAGACTATGTCAACCCTGAGTACGGGTACATCAATATACCCCGGTACGACAAAGACTTAATCAAAGTTATTGAAACTTTAGGTGAAAAGGCCTATGGTGATATGTCTGAAATTAGTATTTACGAAGTTGAAGGACCTTTATTCAGAGTAGAGGAATACGACGGATATGAAAGTCTTGTCACACCAGATTCTCAACAATGGGACACAATTAACACACCAGAAGCACATAAAGAATATCCGGAGTTGTTTCTTTAAGGTGTATCAAAGACAAACTTTGTTATAATACAGTATAAAAGTACAAACAAAGGAGTCAAATGAAAGCACTACAAAAACTAATAGACACAAAGTACACCAACCTAACCTTGGCAGTACTCGCAGACATTAAAATGAACACATTACAAGTACTATCTGTATACGATAGTTACCAGTATGATGAGTTTTACGCCAAACAAAGTACATTACTGTTATATGCGAGAGACTTTAATGATACGTGTTGTGCCGCTTATGGGTTGTTCCACCCTTACAGAAATGTACTCGAACATCTACGGGAACTCCACAAATTACTTCAAGATATGGTTTCCAATCTCCCTGAATCCTTTTTCTTGGAAAACTACTCACTAAAAAACAACACTAAAATCAATTCTAGAATGTTGTTCGATTACAATAACTTCCAAGACGAGTATGAAAGTATTGTTGAAAACAATATCAAAGTATTTAAAAATGGGTTAAAGGCTTACGAGACTTTGAGAATGAGTACAGAACAACAAATCGAGATAATGACCGAGGCCCTTAGATGTGAAAAAAGTGTAATTAACCCAAGTGACACATCATTTGAGTTGTTATCTTGGAGTGATGAGTTAGTGGTTTCTGAAAGTGTAGGATTCAACAACTGGAGATTATATACTTCGAGTGTTAACAAATACACACCCAAAGAAGCTAAAGGTTACGAAAAATACTCTGACTTTGTATTTACCAAACACCCAGAGATGTTTTTATAAAGGAATAAAATGAAATTTGCACATAAACTAATCATTTCCAACAACTTGTTATTACTTGATGCAACTTGGTTTAGTTGTACACATAATACCGGTGTTATTGTTTGTGAAGATATAGTAACACATCAAATGAGTTGTTATATCGACGGAACTGGTTCTGGTAAAGGAACTGAGTTACAAGACGCTGAGGTTATACTTAGATTGGGTGCACACTTTCCATTAGAAGCCGGTAAAGTGTTATTTCCGCATATTAACTTCGATGAGTCTTGGGTACACAACAACCCAGAATATTTTTTATAAGGAACACAATGACAACACAAGAGGACAAGTTATTTTTAGATATATTAGCAGCAGTTGATACATCATTAAGTGATGAAAAAAACACTGATATAATGCTGGAAAAGTTTGGTAGAATGTATATGCAAAAAGTACAAGACAAAGAGTTTAAATCAAACCCACAAATTATGAAAATAATACAACACATTATCCCAGAGGATTTCCTATGACATTTGATATCGACGATAGACCTTATGTGTACAAAAAAATACCAGTACGTGGGGCAGGGTACAGAAAAATTAAAGTCACAAATGTTTACGGTAAAAAATACTCCGAAAAGAAAACAAATGTCAAAGTGGAGTTCACTAATCATAAAGGAAACAAGGAATTTGTATTTGCTTTCTTGACACAAAATATAGTTACACTCCACCCAGCTGTTTATTTTGAGACTGCTTGTGATTATTTCTTGTGGTTAGAAGACCCGAAAAGAAAACAAATGTTAGCGTTCAATTACATAATAACTAAGCCTCAATATCTTCACGAACTTAACGAAATACAAAATAAATACCCGGAGAGATGGTTATGAAGTATTCTTACAAACACAGAGAAATTATAAAAGCGGACAACTTTGATACTCCGATACTAGTTCAATTAAAAAATAAAGAACAGTACAACGAATACCAAAAAAATCTAGATGATAAAATCAAGGCAATAGTGAAAGAAACCACTATACAAAAAAACTTTAATACACTAGAAACACTTAATTATGGTTTAGTGATACTTGTCCCTGGAAATATTTCAGTAGGTCAAGGACACAAAGTATTATTTTTACAAGGAACAAAAACCATAATACCTACTTCGTTAATATTCCACGTTCTAACACCAGAAGAGACAGCTATGTACCCGGAGTATTTTTTATGATTGATTTCCCTAACAAATTAAATTCGGAAGACGAAATGAAACTAGATTGTGTTTATCAATTACATCACATAAATTCGGAGTTTTATTATATTATGGTTGTTACTGATGTTCACGAATCTGCCTTTGAAGGGTTAACATTATTTTCAACAGACCCCGAAAGAGGTACAGAACAGTACTCGGACCAGTGGAGATTGTGCCACGATGATATTGGGGATTCTTGGTTAGGTATAGAACTTGGGAACAAACAAAACTTCCCTGAGTATTTTTTATAAGGAATTTGATGGAACAAACAAAAATACAATTTAAAGTAGATTATATTTACACAATAGTTGAGGAAGATGGACCACATCAACCTCAAGATTACACTTGTATCCGTGATATTGTAATTGTAACAACTTACTGTAAAGAATCAGACGCACTAAGTGCAGATGTTCTTGGTGTATTACCTGGTGGAGCATTAGTGACTGAATACAGTAACGATTCGTGGGATTATGACGGAGAAAGTCTGTGTGAAACATACACAGTTAAAGAACTAGGTCACAAAGACAACTTCCCGGAGTACTTGTTATGAACGAAGAAAAAGATTACGACAAATACACATTAGCAGTTGGACAAGTTTGGAAACTTAAAACATCAATTGAAGGGTTTGCTTTGATTACAGAAGTAAACGAAAGATACAGCCCAACAATGTACAAGTTCAAATGGATATGGATAAACTCTAAAGAAAAATCAGCGTTCTTAGGTAAAACTGGTAATGCCCAATATATTCACTTTAAAAAATATTACCCAGAAACTGAGTACCCGGAGTTGTACCTATGAAAGTAAAACACCGTATTCATACGTTCCGTAAATTACATAAATACCTAAAAGGGTATAAGATGAAATTTGAAGTTGGTGAAATTTGGCAAACCCGTGAAAAGTTTACAGTAATGATTCAGTCGATAGACAACTCAAATTACCCGATTACTTATTTAATAATCTCCCATTACCCTAATGCCACAATACAAGTTAACGCTGAAGGGTTTGAAATAGGAACTGGTTATTTGTCAGAACTTGACCTGGTGAAATATCTAGGACCAAAAGAAAAGTTCCCAGAGTATTTCTTATAAGGTTAAGCTAAACTAAAGTGGTTTTTTGTTATAATAGTATATAACAATTAAGGAGTTATAATGAAAGTTCAAATTAAATACACTAATCTCAACACGTTCCCAACATACGGTACCAACGAAGATAAAATTGAGTTTGTTAACAAAAATAATCAGTACTATATTGATATTGCTGTTTTAGAAGTTAATGAAAGTCTTGATGAAAACACACTAGAAACCGTGTACAAGTTAACACAAAATGGTTACGACGAACAATATCCAGTATGGACTGACTTCGCCGAACAATATGAATGTAATACTGTTATGTTCTCACACGCAAGAAGTGCTTCTGTAGGTGATGTTTTTGTTATGGAAGGTGTTTCTTACATCGTTTCAAATGCAGGGTTTATTGAGGTAAAGTAGTATGATTACAGAACTTGTTCCCAACAAAACTTATTTTCAAGGCAATACACAGTATCCGTTCTTTTCCAAAAGAATGTGCACTGGTGTAAACACAGACGGTACTTTTAACACCAACGAATCTAAAAGATACGCTACTGTGAATTTAGCATTGAGTCATTGGTGTCAAACAAAAGATGAGGCTGTACTTGATATGGTACAGTATTTTCTTAGTTTTGACAAAGACAAGTTAAGTGGTAAAGCTCAAATTTATAAAGACTTTTACTACGCAATGGAAGAATACAGCGCTGAACATTACCCCGAGTTGTTTCTATGAGATTTTTAAGAGATGCACCAGTCACCGAAGATATATTTGTACAGTTGAATGATAAACTCGAAAGTGGTGGTATGTTTAAAAGAAAACTACCTATCGGAATATTAAACACAATACAATCTGTCAAGTTTGATGGATACAACTGGAACTTAATATTCAAAACACCCGGAAATATTAATGGGTGGACACTTAGTATTACCGATTCCAACATAACACAAATTTTTACACAGAAAGAGTTCCCCGAAATGTTTTTATAATTGTTTAAGTATAAACTTGTATAATACAAAAAAGGAACTGTATGAGAAAATTTTTAGTAGGGGATATACACGGGTATCCTAATATTGTAAGTTCCAGTAATTGGATAGAAGCTAGTACACTTACCGAGGACGATTTAGTAATATTTTTAGGTGACTTTGGTTTGTACTATTCGAACCCACCAGACAAGGAAGAAAAGTACTGGTTGAATTGGTTGGCATCTAAACCGTACCAAGTCGCGTTTGTTGATGGTAACCACGAAAACTTTAATATAATTGAAGCACTCCCGATTGAAGAAAAATGGGGTGGATTAGTTAATGTAGACCACAGAGCAGATGGAAGTATTTACAGACTCCGACGTGGGGAAGTATACAACTTTGACCCGGACAAAAAGGAAACCTTTTTTGTAATGGGTGGGGCACTTAGTATTGATAAACATATGAGAACTGAAGGGTTTTCTTGGTGGGCAGGAGAACAACACTCCGCACTAGAAGAATCAAACGCACTAGACCATTTAGACGCAGTCAACTGGAAAGTGGATTACGTGTTAACACATACTTGTCCTGATTCAGTTATTTACGGGTTTTTGGACAACCCAAATGATGAAAAGTTTAATGACCCAGTATCAAGATTTTTGGAGTTTATTGACAACAGATTAGAATATAAAAAATGGTTCTTCGGTCACTTTCATAACGACCGGATAACAGAACAATACGGCAGTTTTTATCAATGTCATATGAGAAAAATAACAGAGGTTTAAATGGCAAAGTTCGCTGGGTACAATGTAGTTCCGTATAATAAAACAAGTACTGACACGCGTAACTTTATGTTAGGACTTCGTACACTTATAATGATACAATTAAGATTTCAGAGTATAGAAATCCACCAGGCCATTAATCAAAACAGATTAGGATTTGTTTTATTTTTAAATAAGTCCAAATTACCAATTTGGTTACCCGAGGATATACTTGGTGTAGCACGGGTAAAAGATGCAGAGAACTATATAATACAAAACTATCCTGAATATTTTTTATAAATTTATGTCTAAGTTTAAGTTTAAGTTTGTATAATACAAAAAGAGGTATAAATGAAAGTTACAATTTTTAACGCTAAGAAAACTACTTCCAAATACCCTGCCAGTCCTTTTGATGACGGTACATTTTTCTTCGAGACAAAAGAAGTACAAAATATTTTTGAAGTGTTTGACTATATGAGTGGTAACTTTATGTTATCAATGCCATTAATTAAAAATACAACAGCTCTTAGACAAGCAAACGCAATCAAGGAACTACTCCCAACTAAACTGAATTATATTATTATTGATATCGACCACGTGGAAACACACTCTAATAAGGAAATGTGTATCAAGTACTTTAGGGACCGTGACTACGAAGTTATTTTAGGTGAATCACGTAACCCTATGAATATTAAAGGTGTTATGAAATGTGAACCAATGAGTATCAAGGAAGCCAAACAAGTCTTAACTGATATTCAAGAATACTTACCACACCCTGCTGAACTTGATATGAGTGTTTTATCCCGTGCGGGTTACCAAGCACCTATTCACAAACACAAAATACACCTTCAAAAGAAAGGTACAATGTACCCGAAACCAACTATTGTTGAGGAACCAGTTATTAATGTAAAAGTTCCAGACGAAATAGCACAAATGTGTATTGATGCGTTTAACGAAAAAGGGTTTAGTTTTAATAAGATTA
>Ga0256824_10001166_pt1 | contig 10152 bp, 17 predicted proteins | sample CV67metaG_FD_191570 | JGI IMG/M metagenome (GOLD analysis project Ga0256824, IMG submission 191570) | Hydrothermal vent microbial communities from East Pacific Rise, Pacific Ocean - CV67 | ecosystem: Environmental > Aquatic > Marine > Hydrothermal vents | place: Pacific Ocean: East Pacific Rise...
ACACTGTATTATTAAATAAATTAAAAGTGTTTCAAGAGAATGGAGCAATTGTTCAATTATTAATTGGAGATTTCACAGCTACAATCGGTGACCCAACAGGTAAAAATAAAACAAGAAAAGTCTTAGATAAAGAAACTATTTTGGAAAATGCTAAAACATACCAAGAACAAGTCTTTAAAATTTTAGATAAAGAAAAGACTAAGATTGTATTTAATTCAGAATGGTTAGATAAATTAGGAGCAATTGGATTAGTTGAATTAACAACAACATTTAATGTTTCCAGAATGCTTGAAAGAAATGATTTTAGTAATAGGTTTAAGAATGAAGAATCAATTTCAATTTCTGAATTTATTTACCCTTTACTACAAGGATTTGATTCAGTAGCTTTAGAATCTGATATTGAGATTGGTGGAACAGATCAAAAGTTTAATTTACTAATGGGAAGACACCTTCAAAGAGAGTACAATATAGGGAAAGAGCAATCTGTAATTATGATGCCTATTCTTGAAGGAACTGATGGAGTTAATAAGATGAGTAAATCTTTAAATAACTTTATTGGAATTACAGAATCACCTAAAGAAATATTTGGAAAGATAATGTCTATTTCAGATGAGTTGATGATTAAGTTTTTTGAGATTTTAACTGAGGAAGATTTAGAAGAAATTAAGGTGATTCATCCTAAAAAAGCTAAAGAGAAATTAGGAATGATTATAGTGGAAAGATTCCATAGTAAAGAAGATGCTGAGACAGCTCAAAAAGACTTTAATGCAGTTGACTTGACATTAGATACAGCAATACCTGAAATGGACTTAGAAGAGGGTATTTGGATATGTAAAGCATTAATGGATGTAGGACTATCTAAATCAACGAGTCAAGCAAGAAGAGATATAGATATGAATGCTGTATCAATAGATAAAGAGAAAATTTCAGATAATAAAATGAATTTAGGAAAGGGAACATTTGTTCTCCAATTAGGAAAAAGAAAGTTTGTAAAGGTTAATATTTAGACTTTCCCAAAAAGGGGAAGACTATTTTAAAATAGATTTAAAATTACCTTTTTTTATTTGTTCTATAAAATAAGAATTAAGCTCTTTCAATTGATTAAAATTATCAAAGTTAAAGTTCTTAACTATATTTATATATTCTTTTGGAATAATATATATGTTATTTACAAAATCAATAAATCTAAGTATCTTTAGTTTTCTTTTTTCAGTAAGTATTTTAATTTTATTAATATTTGATAACTGATAGATGGCTTTTTCTTGTCTATCTTTGTTTCTAAGAGATTTACTTTTTTTCTTAATTTTAATTCCTAATTCTCTCTTTTGTTTTTTGATAGACTTTTCAGTGCTAATAATATTACCTTTCTTTTGATTACAAATAGAACACATCGGTTGATAGTTTTCAAAAACAGAAGGACCTCCTTTAGAGACAGGTATAATGTGATCTCTTGTCATTAAAATATTTTCTTCTGTATAGAGATAATAATTTCCTTCGTTAAGAAGAAAATATTTTCCCTTTTTTTTACATTCAACACATTCAACACCTTTCATTCTATATAGCTGAATATTTATTGAATTTAACTTTTTAAAAGTAGAAGTATTGAATTTTAATACTTCCTTAACACTTAATTTTTCCATTCCATTCCTTTTAATTTAGAAAATAAAAGCGAGTTGCCCTTTTTCTTCTGTTTTAACTGATTCAGCTTTTGGAGCAGGTTCAATAATTTTACAATCATCAATTGACAGAGCTTTAATCTCTGTATTTAGAAGTAACTCTTCAAAAGAGTCATTTACTGGCTCTTCCTCAACATACTCATCTCCCATAGCTTCCATTTCATCTTGACCTTCAAAGACAAAGTCTTCAGGCATTTCGTCTACAATAGGATCTAAATCCTTTGTAATTTCTTCTATCATTTTTAGATCTTCTAAATCTAGTTCGTCAAATTCACACATTATAATTCCTTCAAATTATTTTCTAAAAACTCTATCTTTTTTTCAAGAGCTATAATTGTTAGCTTTTCTCTCATTGGAGACAAGCACTGAGACACTTTAATATCGATAGAAGAAATCTTTTTTTCTGCATTATCTGTATTAACAGTTATCTTTATTTTACCTAAAATCTTTTCTCTTGATTCATCACCAGTAGCAGCATCAAAAATAAATTCTTCAGTAGTGATTCCATCAAAACAACCAACTTTAAATTGTTCATTAGTTAAATGAATATCCATTTATTTATCCTTTTTTGCATATATTGCATCATTAATAGCGAATAACATCTTATTATTTAATTCAGCACGTTGGTCTAAATCAAAGTCTTTGATATTTTCACAAGCATTTTCTAAGCTTCTAAATAAATAAATTGCATTATCATTTTGACTCATTTCTGGACTTAATAAAAAGTCTTTTTGTTTTGAATCAATTGCTAATTTATAAACATAGGTTAAAAAGATAAACCATAATAATCCTAAAATCAATAATATAATATTAATTATATTAGGTTCTATGATATTCGGAATCATTAATATAATCATAATTACACTAAGATTAAAAAATAAACCTTTTAATCTATAAAGTAAAGTATCTCTTTTTGTTCCATAAATAGCTATATTTATAGCTTTTTCTTTTATCTTTTCAAATAATTTCATAAGTTACCTTTCCCTCATATAGAGGATTTTAAAATTCTACCTTTGTTTAGAAAGTATGATTTGTTATAGGCTCTTTTTTTAAAAAAAGATAAGATGATTTATTTAATTTGTATTCCTATAACAGAATATTACTACTTATGTAGTTTTATTTTTTATTTGGTATTTTAAACTAATTACATCAAAAGATGTTTCCATATAAAAAATTTTAAAAAAGGAAAAAAATGTTAATATTCGTATTTTTTATAATAGGCTTCATGATAGCAGACTCAACAATGCTTGGAGGACAAGTTGTTAATGGGTTAGATTGGACTCTATATATATACTGGTTTTCAGCAATATTTGTGGGAATTATTTCAATTATATTTCCTATTGCTGGTGGTGTTGCAGGAAGTGATATAGGTAAATTAGGAGCTATATTAGGTGCTACAGGAGGCTTATTACTTTCATCAATCCTAATGCTTATAGTTGGTATACAAATATATTTAATCTATTTTGTAATGGATAATATAAATGTTGATGCTACTCAATTTGCAGATTTTGGGGAAAAAGCACAACAAGGTATATATGCTATAATCGCAATATTTGTGATTAATTTGATTCGATCAAGTTCTAGTAGCAGTAAATAAAGACCACTTTTGTGGTCTAAACTTTTTAAGTTATCTTTTTCATAAACTCAGAAACAACAAAAGAAATAACATCTATCCTTTCATATTCAGATAGTGTTTCATAATCATTCTTCCCAGAAAAATCAAATTCATAATCATTTAAAAATCCATCAACTAATAAGTTATGAAAGTCTAATAGTCCAGCCATTTGTAGTGGAGCATAAGAAGAATTTCCAGCTTCTAAAATATTATAGATTAAATATCTATAAGAAGGTTCATCTTCTTTCTCAGATTTTATAATTAAAGATAAAATATATTTTTCTAGTTTTTCAGTATATAATTTAGAACCGTTTAAAATAGTCTCTTCATTCATATCTGAGAATACTTTTTGTAATTCTTTAAACTCTTTACTTTCCATAAAATCTTTCATTTAGTATCCTTTTTTTCTTATTATATCATATTCCTTTCTCAAAACTTGAGAAGAGGTGGAACTAATTCCACTTCTTGTTGTGCTGTCCAAGACTTAAAAGATTTAAATCCTCTAATTCTTCTTTTTTGGCTTCATCTACCCAAAAAGAAACAAATTCTTTTCCTTCAGTGCTTTTTTCTACCTTATGTTTATAAGGAATGAATTGAGCATAATAACTATGATTAACTAACTCATCAATAGTTTGTTTATCTTCTGTAAATATAAGTAATTGGAACATCTCTTTACCCATAAGTGGCACATTATCTAATATATGTATCTTTTGCATTTAGTTCTCCTTTGAATATAATGCTTTTTCTGCTGCAATAATTTTCTTTGGAAAGAAAAAACTTACAGACGATTTTTTAGGGATATACCCACTTGTTTCAGTTAAAATCTTTTGTAAAAAAGATAAAGCATAAACGATATCTTCTTTAAACTCAGAATGACTAAAAGGATCACTTTTAAGTTCTCCTTTAAATTTATTGAATTTTAAATAAATTTCATTCATTTTAGAATCTTTAGAAAGTAAGTCAAAAAAGAATCTTTTTATCTCACCTTTAGTTACTCGTCTAAAATCAATATCTAAGATTTCTTTAGGATATAATTCTTCTTTTCTTTTTATTGCTTCTTCGTAAGATAAAGAACCAACACCTTTAATAAAGTCTTCTTCTGTAAATTTGTGCCCTTTATTATTATTACACCTAGCACACATGGTCTGCATGTTTTTAATAGAATCATATCCTCCAAAACTTTTTGGAATAATATGGTCTTTTGTCATCTCAATATTATCATCAGACCAAAGTCCCATATGAGGATTATTGTCTTCATTACCTTGTAATCTAAAATGTGTCCCTTTACGACCACACTGAACACAATCACAAGACAACTCTTTAAATGTTCTAAGCCGTAAGGAACCAACCTTAATGAGATATCCTTGAATATCTTGTTTAGTGTCTTTTCCGATTAAGGATAGACCAAGTTCTAAATCTATTTTTCCTTCTTTAAAGAAACCTTTTCTCATAATAACCCTTTCTTTCAATTTTATTGCAATTAATTGCTTCTCTTGTTATAAGAAGCTTTTCAAAGAAATCTTCTTAGTTCGGTAAGAACATATGGTTTTTAAGAAAAACCATCTATAACAATACATCAGTTTTCTTAAAGAATTCTAGAAAAAAATTACAAGAAAGGATCATATATGATACCAACAGACATAAATAGAGTTAATAATATTCCAAGAAGAGGTTATTATTTAAAAAAAGAGTTCAACAAAGTTACTGTATATTTTGATGCAACAAAAGAAAAATTCCTTACTGAAATTAGTATTGATAACTTCTTTGAATTATTAGATACAACAACTTTTTCTAAAGGAGTTGCTCATTCTAATTTATTGATTTTCATTGAGGTTAATGATGAAATTAAGTTAGTGAATAAAAATTCAAAAGAACATAAAAAAGCGATGAAGGACTATTTAAAGATATCTGAGATTCCCCTAAAGAAAAAGATATCTTTTTTATCAGATAATTCTTCTTATGTAGGCTATTATCTTGGAGAAGGACTTAACTCAGATAATAAGAAGTCTCATTTTTTTGAATTAGAAAATAAGATTCTTTGTTCAAATAAAATAAATAGGATTGTTATTATTGATGAAGATAAAAAGTTTACTCCAAATTTTACAAAAGAAGTTTTTTCTTTAGGTCATGGATTTAGAAATGTTGAAGAAAAAGTTTATGTTCCTTATCATATTGAATATATAAAAGAAAAGAATCAATCATTAATAAAATATACGGATAGTTTAGATATTAGTACTCTTATTATTGAAAGTACTCCAATTCATAGTTTGTCAGCAGGAGAACTCTTTATTAAGGATAATTCAATAAATATGCATTTAGGTAGTATCATTCCTAATGATATTCATTTAAAAACAAGATGCTATATTTTCCTAAATATATCTTCAAAAAAAATATATCTAAGTTTAAACTCTATAAGAGTTGACCTTTTGAAAAATAACTTCAAGTATTTAAATTTAGAAGAGATAAAATTGATTCTTAAATCTAAAGATTATAATGTATTTAATTTAAATAGAGGTTTTGCAAAAATACCTGTAACAATAGAAGCCATTCTAACTAAAATAGACACACTTAGAATATAAAGACCATTTTGGTCTTTATCCGTTTTTAAACTCCTGAACCACCATATCTAGAAACTGCAGTATTATATTCAACAAAAAATTTATTAATTGTTTCTTTATTGATTGGTTGAGCTCTATCTTTTTCAGCAAGAAGATGTTCTCTAACAATCAACCATGTTCGTCCTTTCATAAATTTATTCCAGGCATCTCTAAATGTAGAGAGGTCAACAGAAGAACCTTTAAACTTATCATATTCTTTTTTAAAAAGTTCTTTGTTTTTCGTAAAGTCCTTCCCCGTAGCTTGTTCATATTCTTTTTTAAAGTTTTTCATAATGTAATCCTTAATTTTGTTATGTTTTACTAAAATTTGGGGACATTGTCAAGCTCTAAGTAGAATATAAGTAAGATAATGCTATTATAGAATAAATGAAGAAGGAACAAATTATGAAAAGAAAAATAATTACTGCCACTATTGGAATCAGTCTTGGTCTAATGGTTAAATTAAGTGCAGCAACAAATATTATAATAATAATCGCTAATTAATGATAAAAAAATATAAACTTATAAAAACATTTGATGAAGTAACTCAATTTAGAATTACTAATGCTTTACTAATTATGATTGGCTTACATCTAATCATACCAGTCTTAATTGATTTAAGAGGAGAATTGCTATCAACAACATTTATATCAATAATATTAATAGCAACAACATTAGCAGTAAAATCAAATAAATATTTTGTTGAAAACTATAATTTATCTGAACTATATAAAATAGGTGTATTTATCCATTTTACATTATTAATAGGTGGTGTTGTTTACTTTATTAATCCATTGTATTTTGTTATCCTAGAAAGTGTAGTTTCAATATTAGAAATGTCGATATTGTCGAGTTATTCTATAAAATTGGATGTTTATCAAGCAAAGAACTATCCCAAAGATGTAGAATCATTTAAAATATTTAGAAATACATCTATTGCTGATGCAGTATTATTTGGATTAAGTATAGTCGCAGTTTTGAGTTATTTTTTCGATAGAGATATTACAGTATTTGTATTTATTTTAGTAAATAGTTTTTTATCTGTATATCTATTTAGCGGATGGAATTTTTATAAGAATTTTTTTAAAGACTAATTCCAGCCCAAAAACTTAATTAAGACTACTAAAAGTTATTTCTTCTAATTTATGTTCTCTCTTTGATTCGTTAAAGTCTTTAGATAATTTTAAAAGAGCATATTTTATAGGATATTGAGTAGAACATATTTCTAATTCAGAACAATAGATATCAGTAGCTTCATTAGAGGCAAGAGTATTAATTAGTCTTTCAGATAATCTATATCCTCCATCTACTTTTGTATCTTGACAAACCATAACATATGTATTCTCACCAACTTCAAAAAAGACATCTGTATCTCTCTTTTCAGACTCTATAATTCCACCTACATCTATTTTTTTAGCAGAAAGAAGGATTAATACTAACGGATTTCCTTCACCATGATTCATTAAATAATAAAGAACTTCTAACGTAGGTTCCACTTTATTAATTATTTCTACAGCCATTGTAAGTTCACTACCTAAAAATTTTAAGTTATCATTGTTTTTTCTTTTATCCATTATACTTCTCCCTAAAAATATATTATATAAATTATAGCATTATATTGGAAAGTTATTTGAAATATTGAAATTAGGATTATTTCATAATATGAAATGACCAAGACTCGGAAGTCTTAGTATTTTGTGAAACGAACACCCTTTTCTTTTGTTCTCTCAAGTAAATCAATAAAGAATTCTTTATCTTTTAAAGAAGAATTTTTCAGTATTTTTAATTTATTTTCAGGAGATTGCCATAAAAAGAAATTGATTCTTCTTTTTCTAATAATTTAAATCTATGTAAGATTAGCTCTGCAGTTGATATTGGATTATTTTTATTTTTCATAAATGTCCCTTTTTAAACTCATATTTAAAATATGGCTTCTGTGTTATAGGAATATTTTAGGCTAAAATTACCTTAGCTACTTTACCATTCTTAATAAAAGTAACAGATTTAGCTTTCTTATTAATATGAACATCTTCATCATCAATACAAATATTACATTTGCTACCATCAATCATTACTTTAAGCTTTTTACCTTTCTTTCTAAATTCTTTAAATGTTGGTTGTGTCTCAGGTTCATCACTCTCTGTAAATTCATTAATTTTATCACCAACAGTATCAATAACTTGACTACCAAAACTAGTGACTTTATCATATACAAAGCCTGCTACATCTTGAACATCATCAGTTAACTCTTCTAAATCACTTTTATGCTTCACAGCATCAGCAGATTTAATAATGTCTTCAACAGCATTAATTAGCTTGTCTTCATCTTTGGACTCGATAGCTTCTTGTAATGATTGAAGGTCTAAAGAACCAATAAATTTATGAACTTCTTCAAGTTTTACATCTTTCTTTTTTGTTTTATATTTATCATACATATCTTTACCAAATTGAGCACTTGACAATACAGTTACAACAGTTCCAATAGCTTTCATTCCGATAATCATTTTAAATCCTTTTTCTTAATTATTAATTATAGCTAACTTAATCTTAAAGCTTGCTTTTTCTTAGTCGTAATATTCATCTTGTTCCAGGAATTTCTTAAAAAGATTAGAAATGGATTCTCCGTAAACATTATAGTCAGCTGTTCCATGAGATAAAGATATCGCATCATGAAGTTTAACTGACCAATACTCTCCATCTTCTTCTAAAGATTTTAAATATAATTCTTCATATTTCTCTTGAGATAAGAATATTTTTGCTTCAGTAATTCCTTTTTGTTCATCAAAATTAGCATTATAATAAGGAATACTTGAATCTACTAAAGAAACGACAAAAGGATGAACTTTTAATTTTTCAATTAATTCTTGATAAAGAATGTCATTTTCCACTCTCTCTGATAATGAACCAATATAAGAAAATGATTTAAGAGTAGATATAATTTTTTTATTTTCATCAAAAACTTCATGTCCAGAAAGATATAAATAATACAAAGGATATTTATCTAAATCATCAAATGAATTTAAAAAGACTCTATTATTGTCATAATCATGATAAGAAGGATTGTCTGGAAGATTGTCTACATCAATTAAACTGGGGTAAAGGTCTCCATCAGAAATAAAATCATAAAGGATTTCTCCATTAATATTAGTTTCTAATATAGAAATTCCATTCTCGTTTTCATAAATTGTTTTTTTTGTAACTACTGTGGTGGTCTCTTCACTTATTTTTTTCATTTTAATCCTTTGTTTCTTTTATTCTTAAATTGTCTACCTCTGATATTATCAATAGTAAATAATCTTTGTTTCCACATATTTAATTCATATAAATCATCTTTAGAAATTTCCCCAGAACTTTCTTCAAACCAAAGAATATTATTAATTATGGCAACTACAAATTCTCTTGATTGTTCGGTTCTAAATGGGTTTCTTGTATCAAATATTGATTTCATGGTATTCCTTTAATTTGTTTTTAATTGTCTACATTATAGCAAGAAAAAGATAAGAGTAAGCTTAATGAAAATATTAAGTAGAAACTAAGGATTATGAAGTTATAATATATAAATATTTAAAGGATTTGATAATGACATATCACACAAATCACTCTTGGTGTAGCAAATGTAATCATAATGGAGGAAACTTTGATGGCGAGGTAATGGTTATTATTGATGAAACATTATCTACACCATTTATAGATGAAAACTTAGATGATAACGAAGAGATTACTGATTTAGATTTTTATAGGTTAACTGAAACAAAAGACTTTTTTAATGAAAAAGAATATGATAAAAGAATGAACGAAATTCAAGAGGAAGTAGAAAAAAAAGGAGAGGTATTTAATTCAAATGACTATGCTTACGAAAAAAGTTTTTCAACTAAAGATACAGTTACTTTAAAACCTGAAGTTATTAAATGGTTAAATGAAAATATTCAAGATGAATTAAATACAGATGAGAATACACCTATTAATAAAAGAAAAGCTTGGTGTATTGGTGATGACGAATATAATTCTAATAAAGCATATAGTCTAACAGTTTTTTTCTCAAGACAAAAAGATGCATTGAAATTCATTAAAAGATGGAGTATATTTGAAAAACCGACTCATTATTTTGATTATTTTCATGATGATTACAGAGAAATGAATATTAAAGAAATTATAGAAAAAATAAATGAATATAAGCATTATAATGCACCAACATTACCAGTTCTTGATATTGGCGATAAAATAAATATTCCTCATGAAATTTCAACAAATTTAAATGAAAAAA
>Ga0256824_10001167_pt1 | contig 10149 bp, 9 predicted proteins | sample CV67metaG_FD_191570 | JGI IMG/M metagenome (GOLD analysis project Ga0256824, IMG submission 191570) | Hydrothermal vent microbial communities from East Pacific Rise, Pacific Ocean - CV67 | ecosystem: Environmental > Aquatic > Marine > Hydrothermal vents | place: Pacific Ocean: East Pacific Rise...
ACGTTACAGAGGCTTTACCACGTTACAGAGGCTTTACCACGTTACAGAGGCTTTACCACGTTACAGAGGCTTTACCACGTTACAGAGGGGTTTGCTAAAAACAAGTTTTAGCAAACCCATTATGCCTACGGCATAATCTTTAGAAAGGGTTCTAAAACTTCGAAAATAGCAGGGTTAGGACTTTAGAGCTATTTTGCTAACTCATCATATTTAGCTCTATTTACTCTACAAAACTCATCTCTACCTATTGTTTTCATGTTTTGGTAGCTTTTGCCTAGTACTTCACTGTTTAGGCTTTTCATATCTGCATCGTTAAAGAGTTCGGGGCAATTTTTGTTACCAAACTCTTTGCGCAGAGATGCGGCTATATGTTTGTCAAACTTACAACTATTTTCTAAGTAGAAGTTCTCTATGGCACTTTTAAAAAGTGTTTCGCACTCTGCTCTGTCTACTCCGTGGAGGTTTATGCTTGTTAACAAGCCTACTATTAAAACTGTCTCTTTTACTCTCATTTTTTCTCCCTAGACTTTTTAGTATTATATCTTAAAAGAGGATTTGGCTATAATAAAAAATGACCGCAAAACAGCACCAACAGATTAAAGATAAAATTGCTCAAGACTTAACTTCTATGCAACACGAAATAGATGAACTCAAGGAAAAAACTAAACCCATAACTCCCGACTGCTCACTCGGACGCCTTACTCGTCAAGAGATGATACAAGAGCAGCAGGTCAACGAGCATGCCATGCACGAAGCCGAGATTAGAGTCAACAGACTCAAGTATGCCTTGCAAAGAGTAGACAAAGAGGGTTATGGTGTTTGTGCTGAGTGCGAAGAGGAGATAGCTTTTGCAAGACTCATGCTCCTGCCAGAGTCGACTCACTGTGTGGCTTGTAAACAAGAGTTGGCTATATAAAACTATGTTTCAAAAGAGACTTGAGAAGATTTTCATTGCTATTACAGGACTCTTTTTAGCCCTACTCGCTTACAACTACTACTCAAGTTACTCTTTTAAACACAACGACATTCCCCAGAGTTATAAACTCCAAATTGCAGAAAAAGAGCAAGAGGTTTTACAAAATATGCAAAAGAACTTTGGCTTTACCTTTAGAGTACCGCTCATAGTGACAGACAAGTTTAAAGGCCGACTCTACGGCTTAACTTCGTATGAAAACTCAACAATAAAAATATATCTCAACAAAAAAGTGATGCAGGAAAGTATGGAGTATATGGTGCAGAGTGTTATAGCACATGAGTATGCCCATGCTCTTATGTTTAAGCTAGGTCACTTTCAGACAAAAGATGCTGGGCACTCCAAAAAGTGGCAAGAAATTTGTGTTAAACTCGGTGGTAAAGATTGTCAACAATATGTGGATTCACATGAGATTATTATGTCTAAAATGCCTTTTGAATAGGGCTAAAAGAACTTTTTATAAAACTTGTAACCAACGACCCCTATAAGAATTCCAATACTATCTGCCACAACATCTAAAAGGGAGAAGTAACGCCCTGGTATAAAAGACTGTACAAATTCTATCTGCATTCCAAAAAGAACAAGTAAGCCTACTTTTACTTTGAGAGAGAGTTTTTTGTAAGCGAGACTTAGTAAAACATAGAGAGTAAAAAAAGCCACAAAATGGTTTGCCTTGTCCCAAATACTCTCAACAACTTCAATATGTATGGTCGTTGTAGCTAAAAACTCTATGGCAACTAAGCAGATGTAAAAAGCAGCTATAAAAAGTGTTTTAGGCATTAATTACTCCATTAATATGGTCTATCACTTCATCATCCCAAAGTAGCTCTTTATGGCTTAAACCTTCGAGTTCCTTGTATGAGCTAAGATTTTTAATATGGTTTTTCAAGTTTCTTGCATTTTTTATGTAAGTTGTCTCATCATCCACACTCACAAAGAGGTATGTATCGGCATCAATATGCTTTACCAACGTGGTTGTGTCAAGTTTGTATCGCATAATCCAAGAGAGACAGACTCCGTACTTCTCTTTAGCTAGAAGTGGCACAGAGTCAAAAGAGCCAATCAAAAAGAGCCCTTTTACCTTTTTTTTACTTGCTACATAAGAGGCAACAACAGAACCTAAAGAGAAACCTAAAAGATAAAAATCCCCATAGTGTTTTTGCACTAAATCAGCAATTTTCAGCCCATCATTCAGAATATTTTTCTCATTAATTTTCCCTTCGCTTCTTCCGTAAGAGCGGTAGTTAAAAGTAATTATGCGAGTATGTGGAAACTGTTTAGAAAGCCTCTGTATTAGCCCTACACTATCGTGTGAACGGCCTGCAAAAAAGAGTAGAGTTGCATCGACTGATGCTAGTTTTCTATACATCTCATGAGGCTCATACACAACACCCTCTAGTTCAAAACCATCTTCAGTTGTTACACTGAGTATCTGGTAATCATCTCCTAGTTCTTCTTTACGAAAAAAAGTAGGTGTAAAAACCATAAAAAATTGCCATTGGTAAAAGAGAATAGCTAAAATAGCAAAAGTAAAAAGTAAAAATATTATATAAATCATAAATGCAATTATATATAGTTAGATTTAACCCTTGCTTTACTCACCATTTCCAAGCATTTCTTCTATCTTTAAAACTATTTTTTTATTCGTTTGCACTTTCAGTTGATTTTTTAAAATTATAGTTAAAGTATCTCTGTCTTTCATTTGAGAGAGTGTCTCTAGTGCTAAAATTCTATTTTTCTTGGACTTAGAATTCAACTCCTTTTGGACCTCTTCTACAAAACTGTCAACTCCTGCATTTTGAATAGAGTAGAGTATTACTCTTCTTCCTGAAATAGTCTCATCAGCACGAAAAAGTTCTTTTATCTCTTCTACTATTTCATCTGCAACAACTCTATTTTTAAGAGTACCTAGTGCTAAAATTGCTGTATTTTTTTTATCATTTTCTTGGGAGTATGCACCCTCTTCTATGACTCTATTTAAAGTCTCTACACTCTCTTTAGATGGTTTAGAAAGTGAACCAATCGAGACTATAGCTCTAACTTTATTCTCTTCATTTACCGTATCACTTACAGCTAACTGACTGAGAGCTTTTTCAGACTCTGGAGTTGAAATATACTCCATAACCCCAATAATATGCATCTGAACGTAGTCATTATACTCTTCAAATGTCTCAACAAGCTCAAAAACTGCATCGGGATTTGCTTTGAGATATTTTGAGAGTAGTAAGTATGTGTTAGAATCTTTAGGCTTTTTTACAATTTGTTTCATAATTGCATCGAGAGTTATATTTGATTTCTGTATGAGTTTTTTATCCTCTTGCTCTTTAATCTCATCCCATATATTGACATCTTTTTGTATCTTTTTCTTAAAAGATTTAAAAAGTTTACTTACAGAGTCTCTATTTGAAAATATATCTAAACTCTTATCTACTACAGTTGGGATTTTTTTAAGTGAGAGTTCATTGCTATTTTCAAACTCCCCTGTTCTATTTTTTAGTTTTTGATGTAGATTTAGTGAGCTTAGCCATGTACCATTTGTATCTATGATGGCTGTAGTATTATTCTCCAAAACAATGAAGTTCTGTTGATTGGCATCATCATAATAGTGTAAGATTTTTTTCTCTAAAGTTCTATTTTGCTTACGGTACTCCACTTTATACTCCCCATTTGTGTCGAGTTCGTTGAGCTCATAGTAAGCATAGTTACGATTTATCATCTGCATAAGGTACATCGTCTGTTTTAGTGAACTATAATTCTCTTCTAACCCAGGGAACTTTACCTCTAAAATCTCTCCATCTGTAGCAAAAAGTACTAAAAACATTTGAGAGTAAAGCTCTTGAAGCTTTTGAGTTAAAATAGGATTTGCCACACTATTGTGAAACTTTATCTGGCTTAGTTGCACCAGAGCCCATAGTGTTCCATCTTTTTTTTCAATCGGTTTTATATTGAGATGAGCTTTGAGCTCAAACTCCTGAGGGAGAGGAGCTCTTTTGTCTAAGTAAAGAACAGAATACTGTTGAAAAAAGATTTCATAACTTGTTACTTCGTTTAAGTCAAACTTATACTCTATCAAATATGTCGGCTTATTTTCCACAAGCTCACTCTCATCAAATGTAGCTCTAGAGTTATACCCTAACCACGTTACAGCCAAGGCTATAACTAAAAGAGAAGCGACTATAAATTTGAGTTGCTTCACAGTTAATCCCCTGTATTCCAAACTCTAATACGTGAAACCTCGCTGTTTAAACCTTTATCTGTATATTCTTTCACTTTTTTAAATGTCCATCCATCTCGAACTGTCACAAAAGTATATCCTCTTCGGTATGTTGTTTTTATGCCATAACTAGACTCTTTAGTAGATGTAGAGTGCTCAAACCCACTTATACAAACTGGTTTACTCCAATCCTGAGTCCCTCTCTCTATGGTCATATTATCGTATGTTTTTATTTTACGAGGATGGTCATAAACACGAATGGTTGTCAATTTTTTGACATTTGGATAAAGCATGACAGAACTTGCTTCATTAGTTATACACTCATCACTCTGTGTACAATCTATGTCAACCTCATAATTAGAGTTAAATTTAGCGATAACATCACCTTTGCAACTATTTTTTTCATAAAAGATTATATCTCTGTGTGAGCTTATAAACTCTGTGTAATTATTGGTTGCAATACCATTATTTAATATTTTCTCTAAAATATCTGTATTTTCAGTCTCAACGCCAATGCTATCTGAACATAAGACAGTCGCACTCTCATTGTGTTTATTCACAAAAGGAATAAAGTTATACGAAGCTCCATCTAAAGACTGTCTAGCGATGGATACAACTCCATCTGTTCCAAAGGCAGTTGGGTTATCACAGAGTGAACGTAGTGCTAAAAATGGCACTACTCGTCCATCTATCTCCAACGTGGTGTATGGGTAATCTTTGTTAAATATAGCCATCTGTGAAAGACCTAAGTCATCTAGTGCTGGTTTATTTCCATCATCTACTATGCCACCAAACTGGTTTCCTCCATGAGGTGTTGCTATGGTGTAGATTTTAGTAATGGTTTTTGCAGCTGACACAAATGGTTCATCTCCCGATTTGTGAGCATGACTTACAATATATCTTAAATCAAGCCCTCCCATACTGTGTCCAACCGCAACAAGTGAGTTATCTGCTAAGCCCAATGTGTTAATATATGTAGCTAACTGCTCTGCTCTTGTTGCAATAGAGCCAAACTCATCTACATTAGTTCTATAGACACTCCAGCCTTTATTTTCTGCATAAGGTGTGTAGGTGTTCCATGTATTTTTGCTCGATTTAAGCCCATGAGCAAAAAGGATGTTTTTATGTACAGCAGGTGTAGAAGGTATCTCTGCATCTGGGTATTTTATGCCCAAGTCTGGAACAAGTGTAATTCTGAAGAGATTTTGATGTTTGTTTAACAGAGTAGTTGTTTTTTTCGTTGTCTCCCATCTTACTAATGTTTTAGTTCTTTTATGTCCACTCCATTTCCATACTTTATAAAACTGGTCTCTATTTTTTGGTCCAAACCATTTTCCGTAGAGGTAAAGTCTTCCATGTGGTCCATAGTAGTAGTTACGAATAGACTCACGAAGATTGCCTTCTAAATATTTTATGTACTCTTTAGAATCATTTTCTACTAAATCTAAAGATGCTCGTACACTATTTTTAAAGTCATCACTAAGAAGCCAAAAAGAGCCACCAACACCAGCACTATAGTCAACATCTAAGCCAAAAAAGTCAAACCCTGCCCCTACTCCACCATCTATCCAAGAGCCAACCCTTGCATTTGGAGTAAAAGAGGCTTCAAGTACTGTAATTCCTTCTAAATGAACATCAGCAACATAGCCTATGGTAGCTCTTGCCCCGACCTCTACAACAACAGGTATAAACCCAGCTATAATAGTCTGTTTTTTAGAAATAATTTTTCCAAAGTCTCGCTCATGTTTATATCCTATCAACGTGGATGCTGAGCCTGAAGAGACCATTCTTTTCGCTTTAGCAAATCTTGCAGATTTTTTAACTTTTTTACTAACTCTCTCATCTACCTCTGGTGTACTCATACCTGAAACCTCACTCAGAGATTTACTTTTAGTATAAAGATTATAGCCAAGACTTTTTATCACAAAATCATACCCCGTATCTTCAAATGAACCTGGGTCAACATCTGCATTAAAGCTTACATCTAGCATTTTATAATGTTTCTTTTTTAACACTTTCACTTTTACTAAGGCATTTGTATAAGTGTGAATGCCATCGCCATCTATAAATGCAGACCCTTTAGCATAAAGACCAGCACCAACACGTCTTCCATATTTATATTTTGAAAAACTTTTAGAAAAGGCTAACTTATTGGATGAACTTGCGGTAGAAGATGCCCCTTTAGTAGCTACTCTTGCCGGTGCATTGTTTGTCGCCCCCTTAGCTTCGAGTGAAGCCATAAGTTCTTCTATCGTTATCTCTCCAGCCACAAGTTTACCTATGTTGTCAGAGAGAAGTTCTAACATAGCATCACTCATAAAAAATGTTACTGGGTATCTGTAAGAGTCTAGAGCATCCCCATCAATTGTTTTTAACTCTAGTACTATAAAAGAGTCCAAAACTGCCTGAGGGTTAAAGAGTAAAGATACACCAAGTTTTTTCATAAGTATTACAAGATTATCTCTGCTAATCATTATATTTGTTGATATATTTAAAATAGTATCTGGCTCAATAACAGGGATTGTAATAGCATCCGAATAACTTACACCAGTAACCAGTTCATCATCTATAGCATTAAACTCTATAGACTCAAATGGAACATAAAGTTGGTTTCCTGCAATATCTAAAAAACCACTCAATAATATGTTTGTAATATTTTTATCGACAAATCTATTTTGAATTTTAAGTGTAGAGTTGATGGTGATATTTCCATCATTATACGACATTTCAATGGACTTTTTCGTTGCCAAAACTGTTCCAGAACTTACTGAAGTTTCATTAGCATCAGCATCAAAGGCTAAGCCACCTATGTCAACAACACCCTGTTCAACCACGTTGAAAGAGCCTGTAACATTAGTAGAGTTTTTGTCATCGCCATCTGCTAAAACAACTTCTACATGGTAGTTTCCAGCAGCTATATCTTTTGGTATAACAGTCTCTGTCAAATATGTTTGAACATCTGAAGAGAGCTCTGAGAGAGTATAACCATCGAGCTCTATTTTACTACCATCAGCACTATTAACTAAGTTAAAGATAGCAGGTATATCACCATAAGCTCTATAAACATCAATTCCTAAAGATAGTGGTAAAATAGCTCCAACTGTTACATCTCTATTTTCTACAAGTGCTGCTGATTTAAAAGCCTCTTGGCTTATAGCATTTTTATTACCACCAATAATATCATCAATAATACCTTCCCTGTTATCTGCTATAGTCGCATTGAGTTCAACATTTGCTCTTGCAGGTACAAAACCATTGATTTTTTTTGCCACAGCTTGAGCACTCTGCCCTGTAACTTCACTTTGAGCTAAAAGCTTTCTACTCTCTAACTCATAAACTGTATCAAAGTCATCACTTCCTATAGAGCCCCTAACTGCTTGATACAAAAGTTCTGAAAGATATGTAACTGTAAAATTATCACCTAATGCAGCAACATCTTTTCCTTTTACAATAGAGTGGAATATACCTTGGTTGGGTGTAGCATTAAAATCTTTGAGACCATCATCATTGAAATCCCAATCATTTCCACCCACTACTTTATAAAGGTAAAGAGTATTTGGATCTAACTCCTCTGCATGAAGTGAAAATTTACCAATATTTGACAACTCTTTAGCATTACTACTTCTCTCCTTCCAAAAAAGTGTCTTTAAACCATTTGAGTCTATCTGGTAAATATAGACATCAGCATCTGCTATATTTCCTAACATCACTTTACCATCCGCAGTTTGTGAACTACTATGGTCTGTACATCCTATCATTCCAAAAACTAATAGGAATGCAACAAAAATTTTCAATAAAACTTTCATGATACACCTTCCTTTTTTCAAATTATTAATTTGAAATAAATTCTTGCCTTTAATTCATTATACTCCTCGTGAATTAAAGAAAGTCTTAAGGACATATCTAAAAACCCTTACCTGAGAAAGTTAGAGTTTTTAAAGGTGTCCTTAATGACATATCAAACTTTTCTGTGTATAATTACATATAAATATAAAAGGACAAAACCTTTGCAGACATTTGGAATATTTTCAACCAATTTCGACCATGAATACTTAACAAAGCACTACATCTACATAAACGAAAAAGATGAAGAGAGAGAAGACATTAAAATCTCGACGCAAGAGCTTCAAGCACTTTTGAAAAAAAAGAGTAAAAATGTAGCGGGGACTATCTTCTTGTATAACCCTACCATCGCACCTTTGGGACTTAACACTGACTCTTCACTCGCCCAGCAAGGCTTTGAAGATTTTGGTAAGATGTGTGAACTTGGCTTTAGTGACTCTATAAACCTTTTCTCAAAAGCTATTAGAGAGGGTTACAGAGGTAAACTTATAGAAATTAAGTACCTCTTTACTTACAACAAAGCAGACATTGAACCGACACCTATTTTAGAAGAGTTTGACTCTGATTTAGACAGATATACAAGTGAGCAGTTTACACGTTACGACAAAGAGTTGAACTACCAAGACTACTTAAATATGAGTTTTAATGGTAAGTTTGTATTTTTTGGAACTGGTAGTAAGTATGACAGACACCACAAAGAGATTATTACTTATGCGAGAAATATTGCAACACAGACTCAAAAACTTGGTAAAGAGATAGTTTTTCTTTACGATAGAAACTACGATGAAGAGGAGTGTGTAGAGGTAGCTTACTTCTTATCGCCTTTTGCTACTGGAAAAATGAGAGATATTCGAGCCAATGCTTTTAAAAATGCATTTAGAACAAACCCACCTACTGTTCAAAGACTAGGGTAATTTCTTCGCCCAGCGAGCAAAAAACCTTGCTGGCTGGAGTCTTGGACTAATTTTTTTAGCACTAAGCATATACTCTGTGAGTATTTTTGCTAAGTATGGTGCTAAAACAAAACCGTACCCTCCACTCCCATTTATCATATAGAGATTTGGGTAATACTCATACTCTTCATAATTCGCTTTTTTTACTTTAAATCGTATGTTTTTGTTAAGCAGTGTCTCTTTAGAAATCACAAGAGAACCAACCATCGGCATATAATCAAAAGAGCCTGAACGTAGTCCCGTATAATCTTTAATGACCTCGACATCTTTTAACTCTAGTGTACGAGAGGCTTTTTCTAAGAGCTCTTCTCTACCCTCAACCACGTTGTAAGGCTCGGTAGCACTCTGCGGGTGGTAATGCACATTATGAGTAGCTCCAATGGCTAAAACACCATTCTTTGAGGGAGATATGGAGACAAACTGATGAATAGAGTGGGAGTTCTTTGTAGAAGTTTTAATGTCTATGCGATGTCCCCAGACACCACGAAGTTTTATGTAAGGCTCATCTATAAGTGTCTCGTAAGCACCTGTTGCGAGGACGACCTCTTTTGCGGTGTATGTTTCATTAATAACCCAAACACCCTCATCGTACACCAAAGAGTCTACTTTTGCCTTTTTAAAGGTAGCAGATTTGCAAAGTGCATTACAGAGTGCTTCGGCATTAACAACTCCCGCATTTAAAGATATATTTTCCTCTTTTTTAGCTTGAGGTTTTAGCTGACTAAGAAGTTCATCGCTAGGTTTTTGTAGTTCTAACGTGGTCTGCTCTTTATAAGCTTTTAAAATCTCAGAGGCTTGTTCATCTTGGGCAATATGTAGGAGTGGAGATTTGGTTAAAACATGAGGGAATTTTGACTCATAAAACTCCATACTGTAGACAAAAGCATCGTGGAGTATCTCTTTAAGCTCGCCTGACTTTGAAAATTTGGGAGATATAAAAGCACCAGCCGCACCGCTACCACCCCCTGAAACTCCACTCATATCAAACAATATGACTTTTTTAGAAACCTCTGTGAGCTCATGTGCAACACTACACCCATTTATACCAGCACCAATAATCGCTACATCATACACATCTATCCTTTTAGAGGTGCATTATAGCCTTTGTGAACTTTTAATACTATATCTTTTTAAAATCTTCTCTTCTATGTTTTTAGCTTCTTTTG
>Ga0256824_10001168_pt1 | contig 10137 bp, 11 predicted proteins | sample CV67metaG_FD_191570 | JGI IMG/M metagenome (GOLD analysis project Ga0256824, IMG submission 191570) | Hydrothermal vent microbial communities from East Pacific Rise, Pacific Ocean - CV67 | ecosystem: Environmental > Aquatic > Marine > Hydrothermal vents | place: Pacific Ocean: East Pacific Rise...
TGAATGTTGTAAAACGACGTACCATAGCTACAGATATGTTGAAGTCTGGTGTAGTAAATATTAACGATATGAAAGCCAAAGCATCTAAGGATGTTAAAATTGGTGATAAAATTACGATAGAATATCTCAAAGGTGCAAAGCACTATGAAGTACTTCAGATACCTACAACCAAGACGATTCCTAAGTCTCAAAAAGAGGATTATGTGAAAGAATTGTAGGGGCAGATTCTATATCTGCCCTTGATTATGATAGGTCAATATTGAATTGACCCCTACGGAGATAAATATGAATACAAAACAACAATTTGAAAAACTATTTAACAATGAAATGCCTGAAGCCAAGGCACGTCAATTTCTTATAGACCTTTATGAAAAAGGTGAGAGTGCTGTAGACATTGCTGCTGCTGCTTCTGTGATGCGTGAACACTCCATTAAACTTAATCTCTCCGATGAACTTCGTGAAAAAGCCATAGACATAGTAGGTACAGGTGGAGACAAAAGTGGTAGTTTTAATATCTCTACGACTGTATCGTTACTATTGGCTTCTATGGGGCGTGTGGTGGCTAAACATGGAAACAGAAGTATAACCTCTAACTCTGGCTCTACAGATGTACTTGAAGCTTTAGGATTGAATCTAGATTTAACGATAGAGAACAAAATTAAGATGCTTGAAGAGACAGGGTTTTGTTTCTTCCCTGCTACAGACCACCATCCTGCGATGAAGCATATTATGCCTATTCGAAAATCTATAAACCATAGAACAATATTTAACCTTTTAGGACCACTGACTAACCCTGCAAGTGCTCAAAAGTATCTGCTAGGTGTTTTTGACCCCTCTTATGTCAAAGTGATGGCAGAAGCACTTTTGGAACTAGATACTAAAAGAGCCTATGTGGTGAGTAGTAAAGATGGTATGGATGAGATAGGTTTGGCATCTAACACTGCGTTTGCTTATGTTTCTGCAGGTCGCATCTCAGAAGGTGAGATAAATCCAGAGACATTTGGATTTAAACTTGCTCCTCAAGAGGCAATACTTGGAGGAGATGCAGTATTTAATGCACAGATAACAAGAGACATTTATGCAGGTATTGAACAAGGTGCAAAAAGAGACATTGTTGTACTGAATGCTGCATTTGCACTCTTTGTTGATGGGCATGTGATAGACATTCCTGAAGCCATCGCTATGGTTGAATCGCAGCTTGACAGTGGCAAAGCCTTGGAACACTTGAATTTCATGGCTGAAGTTTCTCAGAAATTGGTATAACCTTATGGAAATAGTAGCCTCATTAGAAGAATTAGATAAAGTTGTAACATATTTAGAAAGTTGTTTACCCCAGGATGCGATTGTATTTTTACGTGGTGACTTAGCCGCAGGTAAAACCACACTTACGCAAGCTATAGCAAAAGAAAAGGGCATCATAGGAGAAGTAACTTCTCCTACATTTTCACTTCAGCAGTGTTATGAGGGATCTGAAGGTGTAAATCTTTACCACTATGACCTTTATAGATTAGAGCATGAAGCATTTATGCAGATGGGATTGTTCGAAGAGTTTGAAAAATCTGGTTGGCATATGGTTGAATGGGGTTCGGATGCGCTTAAAGCATTTTTAGTGGGTGTTGGTTATAATGTTGTTACCGTGGAGATAACGAGTAATCAAAATAGTAGAACATATAGGATAGACGCATAATGCATACACTTGAAGCCATTAACCTTGCCAAAACGATAAAAAAAACACAAATAGTTCATGATATCTCTTTACGTGTAAAGTCTAGAGAGATTGTAGGCCTTCTTGGTCCTAACGGTGCAGGGAAAACGACATCTTTTTATATGGTGTGTGGGTTAACCGATGCAACAGAGGGAGAAGTGTTTTTAGATGGTGAAGATATCACCGAATTACCTTTAAGTGCTCGAGCGCAGATGGGTATAGGATATTTACCTCAAGAGTCAAGTATATTTAAAGACCTAACAGTAGAAGAAAATCTACTCATAGCAGCAGAAGCCCTTAATATTCCCAAAGAGACGATGGAGCCACGTATCGAAAAACTTCTTGAAATCTTTAATATTGAGCCTATCCGATCACGTCTGGGGATTCGTTTGAGTGGAGGAGAGAGAAGAAGAGTTGAAATAGCTCGTGCACTGGTAGGTGAACCAAAGTTTTTGTTACTTGATGAACCTTTTGCTGGGGTTGATCCCATAGCGGTGTTAGATATACAAAATATTATTTCTCAGCTTGTTGAACTCGATATGGGTATACTTATTACCGATCATAATGTACGTGAAACACTGAGTATATGTGACAGAGCATATGTTATGAGAAGTGGAGAGATGCTTGCTACTGGAACCGCTGAGGAGATAGCAAAAGATGAAAATGTACGTAGACACTATTTAGGTGAACACTTTACATTTTAACTAACAGTAGGGTGTATTGCCTCTATGGAAAACTATGACACTTAAAAAAGTAAAAATCCTTTTAGATAATGAAGTAATAACTCGGAATAATAGTTCTGAAATCTCTTCAGATAAACCCGACCCCTTACTTATTGCCTCTCAGTCTAATGATGAAACAATCTCACTTATTTGTGCATTGTTTGCCTATGGCAACGCACGGCTCATTGTAAAGTTTTTACAAAGTTTAGATTTTTCCTTGTTAGAAGCTAGCGATGATGTTATTAGAAATAAACTCTCTTCTCATTATTACCGTTTTCAAAATGCGCAAGATATTGCTACTCTTTTTATAGCACTTAAAAGACTTAAAGATGTAGATAGTATAGAAAGTATTTTTTATGAAGGATACAAGAAAGATGAGAATATTTTAGAGGGGCTTTGGTTGTTCATATCTACATTAAAATCTGTTTTGCCACACAAGAGTAGAGGATATGACTTTTTAGTGGGGTCTGTGCCTAAGAAAGTGAGTGCTATGGGCACTTATAAACGTTACATGATGTACCTGCGTTGGATGGTACGTAAAGATGCATTAGACATGGGTTTATGGACTAAAATAGATAAAAAAGATCTTATTATGCCTCTTGATACACATACCTTTAAAGTGTCACAACGTTTAGGGCTTTTGAAACGAAAAACCTATGATATGAAAGCAAGTATTGCACTAACAGAACAGTTAAAAAAGTTTGATTCTCTTGATCCCATAAAATATGATTTTGCACTCTATAGACTAGGGCAGGAGAAATTACAGTAAATTCTAAGCACTAAAAAGCTATAATCCCCACAATAATTTAACCAAAAGAGGATGTTTTATGGAAGGTGTATTTACTTACCTAGGCGCAATATTCGGACACGGACAAATGATGTTTGTGGCACACTTGATTTTAGTGGCAATCATTGTTCTACTTATCGCAAAAATGGCTACTAAAAGCCTTAGAGCTGTACCCAATGGTACACAAAATGTTATGGAAGCATACCTTGGTGGTGTGATTGCTATGGGTAAAGATGTTATTGGTGAAGAGCTTGCTCGTAAGTACTTACCACTTGTAGCTGCTGTTGGTATGTTTATTTTTGTATCTAACGTTATTGGTATTATTCCAGGTTTTGAATCTCCAACTTCAAATATCAACGTTACTTTACCTTTAGCACTTTTAGTGTTTTTCTACTACAACTACGAAGGTATCAAAGAAAATGGAGTTGTAAAGTATTTTGCACACTTTGCAGGTCCTGTAAAAATTCTTGCGCCACTTATGTTCCCAATTGAAATTGTTTCTCATATCTCAAGAATTATTTCACTTTCATTCAGACTTTTTGGTAACATCAAAGGAGATGACTTGTTCTTATGGGTACTTCTTATGTTAGTACCATTTGTAGCACCACTTCCAGCATATCTTTTACTTTCGTTCTCAGCATTGCTTCAAACGTTTGTATTTATGATTCTTATCTATGTGTACCTTGCTGGTGCAGTAGCAATGGATGACGATCACTAAATCTTAGTGATTTCTTAACCTATGAGACTCAAAGACCGTTCTTTAAGTTTTGTGGTTAATTTTCTTTTAGGCGTAGCTTGGGCTACAGCCTTTATCGGTGCAGTAAGTACCTTTCTCTCAATCTATTCTGATTCTTTTCTTTTTGCTCTTATCTCTGCCGTTGTAGCGTCATTACCTGGTATGATAGCTGTATTATTTATAGAACATTTTATTACTTCCAAAGAGAAACATCTTGAGCTACAAAAACAGACAAAACTTTTAGAACAACTCATACAACAAGAGCAAAACGCTTAGATGATTGCCTATGCTATCACTGATCCCTCAACCCTTGATTTTAATACGCTTGAAACTGATTTAACCTATTTTGCTACATGTGCTACTATGATAGTCTATAGAGATACGCAAACCAAAAATTACGAGAAGAATGCCAAATTTTTTTTAAAGTATGCCAAAGGTTTTGATAAAGTACTTTTACATACGGACTATGCGTTAGCTGCAAAACTAGGTGCAGATGGTGTACATTTGAAGAGTACACAGCATGAAGCCATATCAAAAGCGAAAGAGTTAAATCTTTTTGTTGTTGTGAGTACACATACACTAGCAGAAGCTAAAGAAGTAGAATTATTAGGTGCCGATATGATTACATTTAGTCCTATTTTTGATTCACCAAACAAAGGCAAAGCTTTAGGTGTAGAATACTTACAAGACATAGTTTCTTTAGTTAGTATACCGGTGATAGCATTAGGAGGAATATTAACACAAAAGCAAGTTAGCTCTTGTGAAGGGGTTGGAGCAAAAGGATTTGCGTCTATTCGTTATTTTTCGAGAAAAGATCTTAATTCGTTATAGTCAAGTGCTTTGATTTTATCTTCAAGTACTTCAAGTACTTCAATAAGTTCAGCAGAAGATTTTTTTAGATATTCTAAATGGATACATGCTTTTTCTCGTTCTAATTCAGATACTTTTTTACTATTGAATGTAATGATTTTATGAATGATAGAGCGCTTTTCTGGCACTATGAAAAATATAGAATATATGTGTGAATAGGTTGCATGTAGAGCATTATGGTGTTCTTCAATTCTATTAACAAATCGTCCAATAGAGCCAAATTTTGAAAGATGTTCAGCATATTTATCAAACCATTGACCAAATTTACATGATGAACTATCAAGTGGTATAAATGTTTTATCTACATCTAGATTTACTTTTTTGCCTTGGTATCCATCTAATCCATTAACAAGTCTATCAGCTTTGCGTACCCAATCTTTATGTGCTCTTTTTGCAGCATAAATATTTTGAAGCATAGCAGCTTTGTTTGAAACTTCTCTGTTTAATTGTTCACTCATAAATAACCCCTTGTTGTTATATATTGTAAGTAAGTAAGTAAGTGCAGGTAGCAACGGCTATCTCTAAAAAGGGGTAGAGACCCGTGTGCTTTCCGTCCTTACCTCGCGGTAAGTTTGGCTTTGTTTACATTGTTAGATGTAAGTTTCGTCTGAATTATAGTTAAACAATGTCACGCAAATGTTATTTATTGTAAGACATTAAATTTATGAGGTGAATATTTCCTCATAAACTCTCTTAAATAACCAAATGGCTATAATATCTCTAATTATCTAACAAGGAAAATCCTTATGTTTGAAACCGTCATCGGTCTTGAAGTCCACGTACAACTTAACACTAAAACAAAACTTTTTTGTGCTTGTCCTACCTCTTTTGCTGAGCATCAAAATACCAATACTTGTCCTACTTGTTTAGCACTTCCCGGTGCATTACCAGTGGTGAATAAAGAAGCAGCGATCAAAGCAATGAGACTTGGGTATGCTATCAATGCCAATGTAAATCATACATCTCACTTTGATAGAAAATCATATTTTTACCCCGACAGCCCTTCGGCTTATCAGATAACGCAGCTCACCAAAGCTATCGTGCAAAAAGGTGAAGTGTTTATAGATCTTAAAGATGGGTCGACAAAACGTATAGGGATGACGCAAGCGCATCTTGAAGCAGACGCTGGTAAAAATATGCATGAGGGAGATCACTCTAAAGTGGATTTGAATCGTTCTGGTACACCACTGCTAGAGATAGTCTCAGATCCAGACATGAGAAACTCAGCAGAGGCAGTAGCCTTTTTGAAAAAACTACACGCAACAGTACGCTACTTAGACATATCTGACGCTAACATGCAAGAAGGTTCGTTTAGATGTGATGTGAACGTGTCAATTCGTCCTAAAGGCCAAGAAGAGTTTGGTACAAGGGTGGAGATAAAAAACATTAACTCTTTTAAGTTTGTAGCAGATGCCATAGCTTATGAAGTGCAACGTCAAACAGAAGCGTATGAAGATGGCGTGTATGAGCAAGAAGTAAACCAAGAAACGCGCCTTTGGAATGTAGATGAGGGTGTAACGAAGTCTATGAGAGGAAAAGAGGAAGCCGCAGACTACCGCTACTTCCCAGACCCAGACTTGCGCCCACTCATTGTGACGCAAGATATGATAGACGAAGCAAAAATTATGCCAGAACTTCCAGATGCTAAAGTAAAGCGTTATGTAGAAGAGCTTGGTATTAAAGTAGCGGATGCACATGTCATTACTTCAGACAAAGAGATGGCATACTACTATGAAGAGATGTTAGAACAAGGTGCCAATGCTAAAACAGCCGTAACATGGCTTACTTCTGAGCTTCTTGGACGTTTGAACAAGGCAGGACACTCTATAGAAGATTCACCTATTGATGCAAAAACACTTGGTTCTTTAGTCGCTAAAATCTCTGATGATACCATTTCTGGAAAAGGTGGGAAAGAGATACTTGACCACATGATGGAAAATGAGAGCCGTGATGTGGCAGCACTCATTGATAAACTTGGACTTGCTCAGGTTAGTGATGATGGAGCCATCTTGGTGATTATCGATGAGATACTTGCAGCGAATCCAGATAAAGTGGAACAGTACAAAGGAGGTAAAGACAAACTCTTTGGCTTCTTTGTAGGGCAAACGATGAAAGCTTCAAAAGGGACTGCAAACCCTGGAAAAGTAAATGCATTGTTAAAGCAGAGACTTAACTAGTTAAAAAGGAGAGCAATATGAATAAAACACTTTTATCTATTGCTCTTTTTCTTCACGCGTCAAAACGCTATAAAAAGAGTAAAAAATTCATACATGGTATTCTTACAGATACTAATAATCCCTATAAAAAATATGTAGATATAACAATTATATTTCTTATTATTACTTCTGTGTTTATTTTAATCTATGAAGTGAAAAATCCTGTACCTAAATGGTTAGATACCTATGATATTTACTTTGTTTCTCTCATCTTTTCTATAGAGTATCTTTTGCGTTTGTGGGTACATAATGATATAAGTGAACCTATCGTAAAAGAATATAAAGAAGCATTATTTCTCCAAAGAGCCTTTTCCCCTTTTGGTGTACTCAAAGAAGGTTTAGTTGAAAAAATTAAATATATGTTTACCCCTTCTGCGTTGATTGATTTACTTGCTATTTTCCCTGCTTATAGACCACTAAGAGTACTGCGTATTTTTGTACTTTTCAGGGTACTTAAATTACTACGTTATACAAAAAGCATCAATCAGTTTACAGAAGTACTCTCTAATAAAAAGTTTGAGTTACTTACGCTTTTATTTTTACTCTTTTTTATTGTCATGACAGCAGGTATTGCTATTTATGTGATGGAAGAGAAGACTAATCCAAATATTGAATCTTTGTTTGATGCACTCTATTGGGCATTGGTAACTATTTCTACGGTAGGTTATGGAGATATTTCTCCTGTGACACCAGAGGGAAGGACTATCTCCATTTTAGTGATTATCTCTGGTATTGCTATGATATCTTTTGCTACTTCCGTGATTGTTTCTGCTTTTTCAGAAAAATTGAGTGAACTTAAAGAGAACCGTATCATCGAGCAAGTAAATAAAAGTAAATCTTTTTTATTGGTTTGTGGTTATGGACAAATGACAAAAATGTTTTTTAGACATTATGGTGGGGAGTATGATAATTATATTATTTTGGAAAACTCATTAGAGCGGATGGAGCAAGCCAGAAAAGATGGGTACGATGCCATTCATGAAGATGCAAGTCGCTATGAAACACTCAATAAGTTTAATACTGATCATTGTGATATCACTATACTCTGTCTTACGGCAAGTGATGTCGAAAATATTTATATTACACTGAATGCAAAAAGTATTTCTAAAAATATAAAAGTCATTGCAAGGGCAAGTGATAGCAGTATGTTAAGTAAGTTTAAGCATGCGGGTGCAGATCATATACTTATGCCAAATAGAGTTGCCAATACGATGATACATACAGCGATTACCCAACCTACCATGTATAAAGCAATCCATGCAATTCTTACAGGAAAGAGTGTTGCCCGTATAGACGAAATACGTGCGTATGAATGTGAAGGTATCATCGGAAAAAGTATTGATGAATTAGCATTCAAACAAGCAAAACTTCTCTTTATGGGTATACATAGAAGAGGAGAATTTATCTTTAACCCGCTACATACTGAAATCGTCCAAGATCATGATATCTTACTGGTAATGGGAAGAGAAATTAGTTTAGATTATTTTAAATCTCTTTATGTGAGGGGAGTGTAATAATGTTTAAAAGTATATTACTTTTTGGGTATGGCACACATGGTAAATTCATTGCTCAGGGGTTAGAAAATGATGGTTTTAGTGTTCAAGTTGTAGAAAGTAATGAGCATTTTTATACACAGGCAGTTGAAGATGGCTTTAAGCACGCACTTAAAGTAGATGTGACTAAAGATGAAGATTTAGTTGCACTTAATCCGGAGTCTTATGAGCAACTTGTTTGTGTGATGGATGATGAACATCTTAATGTTTTTTTAACACTTTCTTTACGTTCACTTTTTAAAGAGAGTTATATTCTTTCTATTTCTGACTCTATTCACACCACAAAAAAACTTCAGATGGCAGGGGCGAATAAAGTCATAGATATGTATGAAGTCTCAGCCAATAAAATACATAATATTTTAAATCGTCCTATAGCAACACAGCTATTAGAAGAGTTTGTGGTACATAAAAATGGTATAGGATTTAGAGAATATGTCATCCCAGAAGGTTCATTTTTACATGGATTAATGACGGATGATATTGATTTGGCAAAATATGGTGTACTTTTAGTCGGTATGATAGATGAAGAGTTAGGAAATCATTTTATATTTATCACGGCTGGACTGAATCATAAACTAGACAGTGGTGATACCATTGTATGTGTAGGTAAACATGATGAACTTGAAAGTTTTGAACAACAGATAACAAAGAAGGAAGCGAATTAGTATGAAGATTGCAATTATAGGCGCAGGTAAATGGGGTCAGGCACTCTACCATGCGTATAGTCAAGATAACGAAGTAGTTATCTCTTCACGTAATACAAAAGAGATAGAAAATTTTGTCACAATGGATGAAGCATTAAAGTATGAATACCTTGTGATGGCTTTACCTGCACAGTTTGCACGTGAATGGATGGAAGAAAACTTTATAGACAATGGACAAAATATTTTAGTTGCAGCAAAAGGAATAGAAACAAGTACGGGGGCATTTTTAAATGAAGTCTATGGTAAATTTGTGCATGCCGATAGATTAGCATTTATATCAGGTCCTTCTTTTGCTGCAGAAGTAGAAAAATCACTTCCGACAGCATTGATGATATCTTCAACTAATACCTCTCTTGCTCAAAGTTATGCAGATGCTTTACCTTCTTTCATTAAAGGTTATGTGAGTGATGATGTAGTGGGTGCTGAAGTCTCAGGGGCATATAAAAACGTTATAGCAATCGCAGGTGGGGTATGTGATGGTCTAGGACTTGGAAACAATGCTAGAGCAGCACTTATATCACGTGGTTTAGTCGAAATGACACGCTTTGGTGAAGCTTTTGGTGCAAAAACAGAAACATTTCTTTCTTTAGGTGGTGCAGGAGATTTATTTTTAACAGCATCTTCAACACTTTCTCGGAACTATAGAGTAGGACTTGGCTTAGCTAAAGGTAAAAGTATGGATACCATACTTGAAGAGTTAGGTGAAGTAGCTGAAGGGGTACCTACAGCTAAAGCACTGCATAAAATAGCCACAGATAAAGATATTTACTTGCCTATTGCAGCTGAAGTGTATAGTATGATAGAAGAGGGGAAAGATCCTCTTCAAAGTGTAAAAGATTTGTTA
>Ga0256824_10001169_pt1 | contig 10128 bp, 6 predicted proteins | sample CV67metaG_FD_191570 | JGI IMG/M metagenome (GOLD analysis project Ga0256824, IMG submission 191570) | Hydrothermal vent microbial communities from East Pacific Rise, Pacific Ocean - CV67 | ecosystem: Environmental > Aquatic > Marine > Hydrothermal vents | place: Pacific Ocean: East Pacific Rise...
GTGCTAATGGATTTAATTTTGTTACTACATTTGCTGATGAACATCTCGATAAAACAACAATTAGTAAAGAGAGTTTTGTTTTCTCTGATTTAAATAACTCGGTAGATGTTCCTTTTACATTTGATGTATCTGGAGATGAGTATAAACTTATTCCACTCACTGCTCTGGCTCCAAATACAAACTACTCTGTGACTATTGGTGGTAATGTTTCAGACTTAATGGGTAATAAATTAAATGGAGGGACAGATACAGTAGTGAACTTTCAAACTAATTCAGATATTGCACTTCCGAGTTTATCAATTAATGATGTCTCCGTGTCTGAAGATAGTAACCTTACTTTTACCATATCTCTTAGTGAAGTGAGTAGTTCAGATGTGACATTTAATTATGCGACAGTGGGAGATAGTGCAACTGATGGAGTTGATTATACATCTATTTCTGGAATGGGCACAATTTCTGCAGGGAGTTTAAGTACGGACATCCTAATAGAAGTCAAAGATGATTATATAGCAGAAGGGAGTGAGGTATTTACATTAAGTCTTAGTAATCCGAGTGCAAATGCATCTTTAGAAGATACTGAAGGCTTAGGAACAATTACCGATGAACTAGTATTTGGGCCTGAAGATACAGCAGAAGTAGGTATATCTGGTTCAGCCAATGTAAATGAAGGTAATAGTATGAACTTTACTCTTTTTACAAGTCAGTATGCGATTACTCCTTTACAAATTAATTTATCAATTACACACATAGATACCGATAGTTCAGATATTGAAACACCAACTGTAATGAGTGTAACTATTTTAGCGACAAATAATAATACAACTTTCACAGTTCCAACGGTTGATGATAATGTAAGTGAAACAGATGAAAGTTTAAAAGTTGAGATAATAAGTGTAGATAGTGCAGTTAACGGCGGTTATGAAAAAGTTGTAATTGGTGGATCTTACTCTAGTGAAGCCACTACAACCATTATTGATAACGATACGGCTAGTGGTACTCAGGGTTCTCTCTATTTAAGCTCTAAAGATGCATTAGAATCTGATGATTTTATGGAGTTCACAATTCAAATGGAAGAAGCAATATCATCTGAAATAACATTTGACTATATAACACATGATGTAAATACAACAGTAGGTGATGACTATAGTGCGACATATGGTTCTGGAACAATTACAGCAGGTGAGTTGTTTACTATAGTTAATGTACCAATTATTCAAGATAGTTTAACAGAAGGTGATGAGCAGTTAACATTAGAGATTTATAATATAGTGAATGCAACGGTAGCGGTTTCTGAAGTTGCAGGCACTATTATAGATGATGAATAGTAAGGGGATAATTATGAAACTAATAATACTTTTAATAACATTGAGCTCTTTAGCATTTGCAAGTTATGAAAATAGTGAACAGTTCTACAAAAATGGTGAGTATCAAAAAGCTATTAATGAAGCGAAATCTTCATTTAGTGAATACTCAAATCCTAAACTCCATCTTCTTTGGGCTAAATCTGCTGAAGCGTTAGGTCATACTGGGGAAGCGATGAGTGCTTATGAAAGAGTTGTTATGCTAGATGAATCAGATACAGAATCTAGAGTAGCATTGGTGAAAATATATAAAAAAAGTTCTAGAGATGATTTAGCTAAAGAGATGAGTAAAGAGTTACAAAACTACCAATTAACTCCAGCACAAAGAAGCTCTTTAGATTTACTTCAAGGGGGGAGTATAGACTCCTTTAAGGCTAAAGCCACGTTGGGAGTAGGGTATGACTCAAATATAAATGTAAGTGCTACTGGAAGTGATTTGGATGGGTACTACCAAACGACAGGTATAAGTGGTGAAAAATCTACACTTTTTTCTAGGCTCAATGGTAGTCTAAGTTATATTAATGAACTTCAAGAAAAAGGTGGATGGTATGTAAGAGGTGATGCTAGAATCTATTATCAAAATAATTCAGATGCTCATTTTTATGATATGTTTGTTGGAAGTTTAGAGGCCGGTGTTGGTTATGCTGAGGATGGGTATACTCTGTATATGCCAATAGGTTATGACAGAGTGAATTACTTAGATGTAGATTTACTCTCTCAAGTCCGAGTGGCTCCAAAAGTAAATATTACACTCAATAAGAACTATATATTAAATATCAATGCTAAGTATGCCTCAAGAAGTTACTCTAAAGAAGTATATAAAGGAATGGGTGATACTTCTTATGGAGTAGGTGCAGGTTTTTACTATCTATTTGATAAAAATTATGCTTATATGACAGCAAATTATGCAAGCTACTCTTCGAGTCAAACCATTCATAATGCTTACATAGATAAAAATATGTTGACACTCTCTCTTGGTGTAAACTATACTCTTAGTTCTTGGTTAGTGGCAAGGCTAGATTATAGATATAGAAAAGGTAGTTACGATGAAACCATTGCTATAAATAATCCAACTGAGACTACAGATAGGGCAGATGACTATAATCAAATTGAGTTAAAGTTGTCTCACTATTTTGCAGATAATTACGAACTATTTATCTCAGATAGATATGCAAAAAATAGTTCAAACTATGTACCAGCAGAGTATAAAAAAAATATACTAATGTTTGGTATTAGTGCAAACTACTAGGAGTTTAGAATGAAAATAGTAACCTTAATACTAATGATGAGTTTAACACTTTTGGCAAATATTGGGAATATTTTGGCACTCAAAGGGAGTGCTGATGTAAAGAGAACTACAGGTGTTATAACTGCTGTTATGGGTATGCCCCTAGAAGAGGGTGACGAGATAATAACAAGTAAAAAAAGTCGTGTGCAAGTGATGCTAAAAGATGAAACGGTAGTTACCATTGGTGCTTCTTCCTCTTTTTCGTTTGAGGAGTTTGCTTTTGATGGCTCAAAAAACTCTAAAATAGCAATGCGTGCTAACAGAGGTTTTTTCCGTTCAGTCACAGGTAAAATTTCAAAAATAGCACCAGAGAGATTTAAAGTAAGAACAGCATCTGCAACAATTGGTATTCGTGGTACAGACTTTTCAGGTAATATTACTGGAGATGGTGAAGTGTTTCGATGCTATAAAGGAGCTATATTTATAGAGTTTGATGGTTCAATACACGATTTAGATGCTGGTATGATGATGAAAATACTGCAGGGTAAATACCATATAAAAGAGTTCTCAACAAAGGAAGGATCAGTAAAAGGGATGGGTTCTAAACATGGCTTTATTGTTGAATCGATGGATGGAAGTGAGATTCCAACAGAGGTAATCTCAGATATAACTCAAGTGGTCGAAGATGCCCAAGAGGGAGAGGAGCATCATAATCCTCAGAATGACCCATATAATGAACCATTTACTGTCAGCCCAGGAAGTGAAAATAGAGAGGTTTTATACTAAGCTTTTATGAAAAACTTTTTTCTTAAGGTTCTACTTACTTTTATACTCGCTGGAGCACTCTCTTGGGTATATCTTGTAATGCCATTAGCATTTTTCTCTCTTGATAATCGTCTCAGAGACTTTATGTTTGTGACTCGCGGAGAGTTACCAACAAGTGACAAAGTAGTTATTATAGATATAGATGAAAAATCTCTTAAAGAGTATGGTCAATGGCCATGGTCAAGAGACTTGTTTGCCGAGCTACTCTATAAGTTAAGTGATGCGGGTGCAGGAGTTATTGGACTCGATATTGTTTTTGCTGAAGCTGATAGAAGCTCTCCTCATAGATTAAATGCCTATTACCCAGAACTCTCTAAAAAACTTGAAAATTATGATGAGATTCTGGCTAAAAGCCTTATGCAAACTCCTGTTATAGGAGGCTATACATTTACTTTTGAAAAAACAGATGAAGAAAATTTCCCTATGATACCAGCTGTTATAGTTGAACGTGGTCAAAAAACTAGTACTATTTTAGAAGCTAAGGGTGTAATTTTAAATATAGAATTACTTCAAGATGCTATGTATTCAAGTGGATTTTTTAATAATATTCAGGATGAAGGGGGAATGATTCGAAGTGTTCCCCTCCTTATGAGGTATGACAATGCACTCTATACTTCACTACCCTTAGAGATGCTTAGAGTCTATAGTGGTGCTACAAAAGTAGAAGTTTTTAATGATGATGGTGGTGTAAGAAGTGTAGAGTTTGGAGAGTTTAAAATTCCAACAGATAAAGTAGGACGTCTTAGTATTAATTTTCGAGGAGGAGGTCGACACTTCCCCTATATAAGTGTAAAAGATATTTTAAATGGAAATTTTCAACAAGAAGATATAGCAAATAAATTTGTTCTAGTAGGTACTTCTGCTCTTGGTCTTATGGATTTAAGGTCGATTCCTTTTGATGCTACAATTGCTGGGGTGGAGGTACATGCAAATGCAATAGACAATATTTTAAAGGGAGATTTTTTACATAAACCTGCAGATATGGTTGTGTATGATATTTTAATTATATGGGCAATTGTTATTCTATTTTCATTACTCTTTTCGTATGTACGTTCTTGGCTTATTATTCCCTTTGCTATTGTTGCACTCTATGGACTCTTTCAACTTTTTTTCATACTGCTTTTTAGTTATGGAATTGTCTTAAACCTTCTTTTTCCTTTTATTGCATTTTCATTAACACTGATTCTCTCTGTTGGTTTAGATTATATTATAGCCTCAAGGCAAAAAGAAGAAGCCAAACGTATGCTTGGAAAAAAAGTTTCGCCTGCTGTTATGGAATACCTTTTAGAACACTCAGAAGATGAGTTAGTTGCTTCAAGAGAAGTTCAAGCGAGTATTTTTTTTAGTGATATTAGAGGTTTCACAACAATTTCTGAAAAAATTGGCTCGCCAGATAAACTTATTCATATGCTTAACGATTATATGACACCGATGGTTGACAATATCGTCAACCATAAAGGAACGATTGATAAGTTTATAGGTGATGCTATTATGGCTTATTGGAATGCCCCTGTTGCAGTTGCTAACCATGCTGATAAAGCTGTTGGAAGTGCAATAGAGCAGATAGAGATGTTAGTAAACATAAACAGAAAAATAAGACCTAAGTATGATGTAGAGATTGCTATAGGTATAGGAGTCCATACAGGAGTTGTTACTGCTGGAGACATGGGTTCCAAGGGTAGGTCAGACTATACAATAATTGGTGATAATGTTAACCTCGCATCACGTTTAGAGGGTCTAACCAAACAGTACGGTGCACAGATTCTTATATCTGAGGCAACACGAGTGCTTCTTAAAAGTGAGTATACTATCCGTCCAATGGATTTAGTTGAGGTTAAAGGAAAGAGCGAAGCAGTAGAAATTCATGAAGTGATATGTAATAACAAAAATATATTAGACGAAGAGATGCAAACCTATTTAAAAGCGACAGAGTTTTTTAGAGATGCACAAATAGAGAGTGCATATGAACTCTACAGTAAACTTCAAAAAGAGTATCCTTGTAAGCTTTATGAGTTTTATAAAATACGATGTAAGAGCTTTTTAGACAATCCAACTTTAGAGTTTACCCCTATCCTTACTATGACAACTAAATAATTTTTTAATCACTCTTTGAGTACAATGAAGAAAAGGAGGGATAAAGTATGCAATTAAAACAGTTAATAATTTTAGGAAGTATGCTTGTAACTGTTTCTGTATTTACAGCTTGTGGTGGGGGTTCTGAGGATTCACCAGCCTTAAGTGGTGATGCTAAATATGCTATTGAGTATAAGGGTTTGACTTTTTTTGAGCAAGATAAACCTATTAGCAGTTATAAACTTACAAGTTTAAGTGATAGTGAGTTTAATGCCCTTAAACCAAATCAACAGCTTTTAGTCGCAGATAAACTGCTAAGTACACTCTTCTTTGGTTATACATCTCAATCACTTCAAAAGATGATAGATGAGGGAAGTTTTATAAGTGGAGTGCAGAAATCACTTACAGTCGACTTGAATGACAAAGCATGGTTAGAAGCAGAAATACTCGATGGAGAAAAATATACTCAGTACAGCTCTAATGAGCAAGAAGCAGTAGATATTTTAGCAAGGTTTTTTGTTGCAAAAGATTTAGATAAATACTTCTTTAACAACTGGGTAGCTTACATTTTAACGCAGACTATTATGTTTTCCCCCTCGTATGAATTAGAGTCAAGTCACTCTCCAAATATTGCTCGTGTTTATAACCGTATAGTGACACTTCTAGAAGATGAAGGGAGTATGCGATACATTACATATCTTCATATGATGAGTGAAGATAACTGGAGACGCTTTAGAAGCCCTGAAGATAATGGTCGGGAGATGCTTGAAATTTATACACTAGATATGGATGATAACCATGTTCCAATAGCAGCAAAATCTCTTCAAAATTGGAAACTAGACCGTAATAACGATACTTTAGTAGTTGGTTTAAATGAAAATACAGAGGAGTTAAATCTTTTTAATACAACCATAATAAATGGAGATGACTTTTATAGAGAGCTTGTAAAATCGGACTCCTTTACTTATGGTGTTGTACGACGTTTAGTAAGTTTTTTCTTTCTTGATTATGATACTAGTGCTGTAGATAGAGTAACAAATAGCATTGTGTCTTCAAGTCCTAAGACTTGGCAAGATATTTTAAAACAGATTGTTTTTTCAAAAGAGTACCTGCTTAAAAGTTCTCGTGCAAAGAGTGCTGAAGAGCTCTACTACTCACTTGCTAAAAAGATGGACTATAAACATAGAAACACTACATTTCATTACTTTAAAGGTTATCTTGAAGAGATGCACCAAGCAAGTATGAAGTATAAACTTGGAAAACTCAAACGTGTCCCTCTAGATACACTCTCTTTTGCATCGTACCATAAAATGTTTAGAGAACAAGTTCTTTTAAGAAGAACGAATCCTGATGTTGCAACAAATTATAGTAATTGGGGACGACAAGGATGGAGTGACTCCTTTTTAGATAACTCAAACTTTAGTTATGATTATGAGCATGAAGAAGAGAGTTTAGTATCACTCATAAACTATCTCTTTAAAACACTTATGGCAAGAGAGGCGACTGCTGAGGAGTTAGCGATGTTTAAAAACCATATGTTGGAACTGGATAATGGTGAAAAAGTACTGATTTACCAGTTCAACATGTTCTCATCAAGAGATGATAGAGATAGATACAAAAGAAATATTGCATATATTGTTTTAGAGTACATCTCTAGAATAGATGATCTGTATATGCAAAGAGAGGTGAAGTAAGATGAAAAGAAGAGATTTTATAAAACTATCTCTGTCAGCTTGTGCTTTACTAGCATTACCAAGTAGTGCAAACGCAGCTCCAGTAGATTTTACACAAGTTAGTTTTGATGAGGCTGTGTATAGTGCAAATGCAGCACAAACAATTATGATTTTTATGTATGGAGGGGCTAGCTCCTTAGGTGGAAATCTTACAAATCTAGAGGAGATAAAAAGTAAGTCACAGAGTAGTTATGAGAGTTATTTTAGAGGGCTTACTCCAACAGCAAATGGGTGCTGGCAAGAGGCTGGCGGTGTTCATATGGAAGAGATGATGGATGCTGGAGATATGACACTCTTTAGAAGTTGTTACTCCCAAGTAAGGGAAGATGCAGGTAATAAGGCTCATGGCGTCTGCAGTGCTCAAAACCAAAAAGGCTCTTTTGATGAAAATCGAGGGGGTATAGTCTCCAATCTTGCACATATTTTAGAGAGTAAAGGTGTATTAGATGAAAATAGTGTAATGCCCTTTGTAACCTTAGAGGGTGAGTCAAATTTTTATGCACAGGGCCGTGAACCAATCAGTAGTTACTTAAAAGCAGTAGGACTCAATGAGAGTTTTGATAACCCTTATGCGAGGGATGTAAGACACTGGTACTACTATACAGATACAGAAAGAGACATAGCTAATTATAGTGATGATGAGCTAGGTTTTGACCCAGCTTTGGATGCAACAATGAATACTTTAGCACAGCAGTATAACTCAAATGTAAAAATAAAGAGTGCCTTTGATAAACGTGGTTCACTCAGTAGTTTTATAGATGAAATTGCAGGAGCCAAAACACCAGACTTAGGTGCAGCTGCTTATCCAGAGAACAGTGATTTTGCAGAGAAAATTGAAGCTGCCATTAAAGTGATGTCCAATAATCCAGATACAAAGGTTATTACTATGGGAACTGGTGGTCTTGGTGGTTGGGATGACCATAATGAAGCAAGAGATTATGTCTCTCGAACTGAAGAGCTTTTTAACTCTTTAAAATCTGCAATGGCACACCTTAAAGCTGTAGGCAAAGAGAATAGCATAAGTATTATGGTCTTTGGAGAGTTTGGAAGAAATGTTAACTTAAATGCAGCTCTTGGTTGGGACCATGGAAATCTGCAAAATCTTTATGTTTTAGGTGGTAAGGGTTACTTTACACATAGAGGTGTAGTAGGCGAGACTACAGTAGATGCAGAGGGTTCTATTAACCGACTCTACTTAAAACCAAAAGAGGGAACTGAGCAGTTTGAACCTTTAAGTATTGCAGCGACTCTCTATAAAATATTTGGTATTACAAATCCAGAAGTTTTAACCGATGGAAATGGAGCTGTAACTCTTTAATGAAGATTCTTATTACAGGAGCGAGTAGTGGGTTAGGCTCAGAACTTGCAAGGCAATATGCTACAAAAGAGAATGAGCTTATTTTGCTCGCAAGAAGAGAAGAGAAGCTTTATAGATTAAGAAAAGAGCTCTATCTTAAGTGTAAAAATATAGAGATTATAGTCGCTGATGTAACAGAGTTTGAGGATTTGCAAGACAAAATAAAAACTATAGGCTCAGTTGATATGGTTATTTTAAATGCAGGTGTCTCGCTAGGACATAGCGATACAATCCCGACCATAAAAGAGTTTCAAAACCTTTACAATGTAAATGTTCTTTCATCGCATGCTATTTTAGAGGTACTTTTACCACGTTTAGTGGCTCAAGGGAGTGGACAAGTTGTTTTTATATCTTCACTTGCTTCACTTTTTAGTATGCCAAGCTCAAAGGTCTACAGCTCCTCTAAACGTGCTCTGAATGCTTATGCTGAGGGGATCCGCTATAAGTACCAAAAGTATAACATCCACGTTACAAATATTTTACCTGGTTTTATAAAGAGTGAACTAACCGATAAAAATGAGTTTAATATGCCTTTTTTACTCGAAACAGATGAGGGTGTACGACGAATTATCAAGGCGATAAAAGCCAAAAGAAGAACCTATGCTTTCCCCCTTAGATTTTATTTAATTATAAAATTTTTCAACCTGCTTCCAAGCTTTTTAAGAGAGAAAATTGTAAACTCCATTAACTGAAAATATAGGGTTTAACCATGGAAAATATTGAGACAATAGATAGTGTTTGTACATACTGTGGTGTCGGCTGTGATATAGCGGCTAACGTGGATACCAAAGAGAATAAGATTGTTAAAATATTTGCCCATCCCGATGGTGTGGTATCGCAAGGAAAGCTCTGTATTAAGGGTAAGTACGGATTTGATTTTGTAAGTGCTGAGGATAGACTCCGCATTCCTCGTATACGAAAATCATGGTTAGAGAAAAATCCTGAGATTAAAGAGGCAGTGGCTTCATCTTTAGTCGATTATGATGCAACGTGGTATGAGACAGATTTAGATGGTGCAACGACTGCTTGTACGATGAAAATTAAAGAGACTCAATCGAATTACGGAAGAAAGTCAATCTGCTCTATTGGTGGTGCGAGAACTTCTTGTGAAAGCTCTTACCTTTTTCAAAAATTTACACGCCATACTTTGAACTCTCCCCACGTTGACAACTGTGCTAGAGTTTGTCACTCTCCATCACTTAGCGGTATGCGAGTGACCATTGGTGAAGGGGCTGCAACAAACCCTTACAATGACATCTACAATACAGAGTTTATGATAGTTATTGGCTCAAATACTACTGAGGCTCACCCTATTATTGCCAATCGTATTATTGATGTGGCTCGTGAACACGACAACTTAGCGGTGTTTGATGTTCGGGAGATTAAGCTACACCGTTTCTCAAAGTACAAGGCGATTATGCCACATGAAGCTAACCTCTTAACACTCAATATGCTTGCTTATGTCATTATGGATGAAGAGCTTTATGATGAAGATTTTTTAGAAAACCGTACAGCTGGATTTGATGATTTTCGAGAAAAAATTATGAATGA
>Ga0256824_10001170_pt1 | contig 10128 bp, 9 predicted proteins | sample CV67metaG_FD_191570 | JGI IMG/M metagenome (GOLD analysis project Ga0256824, IMG submission 191570) | Hydrothermal vent microbial communities from East Pacific Rise, Pacific Ocean - CV67 | ecosystem: Environmental > Aquatic > Marine > Hydrothermal vents | place: Pacific Ocean: East Pacific Rise...
TATAGACTTTAAACACCCCTTTTAATAAAAAGAGTATAATTTTATATAAATTAAATTTTATTAAAGGGCTAGTTATATGTTTAAAAAATCAATTACTTTATCACTCCTTCTTTCTACTACTTTACTTTTAGCAAATGATGAGATTCTTTTAGAAGATGACTTTTTACAAAGTTTAGATGAAGTCACTCATATAGCTACAAAAACTAAACTAAACATTGACGATTCTCCAGCATTTGTAACAGTTTTAACTAGCCAAAAATTACAAAAGCTTGGAATTAGAGATATATACGAAGCTCTTAGTTTAGTTCCGGGGGTTAAACTTCATAAAGAATCTTCAGGTGTTCCTGTTGTTGTTTTTAGAGGGGCAACACAAAAAGGTGAAGTTAAACTTATGGTTGACGGTGTAACAATCAACAATTCATACAGAGGTTCAATATATCACTATTTAGATTTTCCTATTGAGCTAATTAATAGAATCGAGATTATTAGAGGTTCTGCTGGGGTTCTTTACGGTTCAAATGCGGTTAGTGGTATTATAAACATCATTACACACTCTAGTAAAAAAGAGAAAATAAACAAAATTTTTACATCAACAGGTAGTTACTCTACTCACAAAGGGGGAGCTATTGTTTCCACAAATATTTCAGATTTTAAACTCTCATTAGATTCTTACTACCAAAGAAGTGATAAAGCTATTGCTAGTGGGGCTGATAAAGCTGGAATAGAAGGTGATGCTGACCATAGGTTTAAAGACTACTCTTTTGGAATGACATTACAAAATGATAATTTTAATTTTTTAGCAAGATTCAAAAAATCAGATTACGGTACAGCAAATGGTCTTTTTAACTACCTAGATAACAATAAAAATGAATTTAACAATATAAATAAATCTGTCTTTACTCAACTCTCTTATAAAACCAACCTATCAGAAAACAATAAAATCAATCTTAGTACTGGTTTTAGCAGTTATAAACAAATTATAGATACAAGTTTAAGTACAACTAAAACTTTAAATTCTAAAAATAAAGAGTATTCTTACAATGTTCAAGCTGAATTAGTTTCTGAATCTATAAAAAATAATGAGCTTGTTATTGGGATTAAATTTGAAAAATCAAAAGCTGAATATAGCTCATTAATTTTAAATGAAACTGTAGAATTAACTCCTCTTATAGACCCAAAATCACAAAGAAAAGTATCTTCTTTATATTTTAATAACACTTACTCAGGTATAGATTCTTTTAGATTTTCACTAGGTTTAAGATTTGATGATTATTCTGATTTTGGAGATGTGTACTCCCCTAGTTTTGGAATGGTTTACTCTTTAAACAATAAAATTAAACTAAAGACAACATATGCTCACTCTTTTAGAGCGCCATCTTGGATAGAATTTACTAAAAACAACTCTTTAGAAGCTGAAGATTCTGACACTCTTGAAGTTGGGTTAGTATATAAAAAAAATATATCTAACACTTTTAGATTAAACTTATATTCTATGAGAATAGACAATATGATAGTAAAAGATTCTGTACAGGGGTATGCTCAATCTGATACAAGTAAATTTAATGGAGTAGAGTTAGAATATACTTTTATTCCATCTTATAATTCTGAACTAAATTTAGTAGCTAGTTATATAGATGCTAAAGATTCAGACAATAATGAGATAGCAAATGTTGCTAATTTCATAAGTTCAGCATCTTTTATTTACGAATTTGATAACTGTGTTACACTTGGTTCAGTGGCTAAATATTTGTCTAAAACATCAAGAGAGATAGATGATACTAGAGATAAGATGGCAGATAGTTTTTTATTTGACCAAACTGTATCTTATTCACATAAAGAGTTTACATTTAGTGCTACTGTAAAAGATTTGTTTAACAATGGTACTAAATATATATCACCTAAAGATACATATAAAGATGATTTAGCAGATTCTGGAAGAACATTTTTTATAAATGCCTCTTGGGAGTTTTAGATGAAACTACTTTTTACACTTATTTTAGTTTATACCTCTACTTTCGCACTTACTATAAATGATTCTCTTTTAAAGATTCATGCGACACTTTTACCAAAAATATATTTGATGGATTATAAATATAGTAATAAATTCATAGATAACTCTATTGTTATAGCTATTGCGTACAACAAAAGAGAATACAAAAATGCTTTATCACTTAAAAATAAAATAGATACAAAATACCATCATAATATTAAGAACCATAATATAAAAACAAAAATTGTTTTATATAAAAATATAAAAAGAACAAAAGCAAATATTTACTATCTACTACCAGCGAAAAAGAGAGATATTTTAAATACTATTGAAACAGCAAGGAAAAATGATGCTCTAACATTTTCTTATCTAAAAGATGATTTAAAATATGGTGTTATGCTTTCCGTTGTTATTGGAGAAAAGGTTCAACCTATCATAAATATTGATGCGATTAAAATGGAACATATAAACCTTAGACCAATTTTACTAAAAATATCTACTATATATAAACAAAGTAGTGATAGATTACTTTTAAATTATAATCCATCAACTACTCCATCGTTAATAACTTTAGATAAAATAAAAAATAGTAAGCTTGAAAGCTAACCTAAAAAGGATTGAGATGTTTAATATAAACAAAAATTCTATAACATTTAAGACAATCTCTATGTTTTTTATATCTTTTTCATTGTTTATTATTTTTATAGTTTTAAGTGTAGATTACATTTTTACTAAAAGCTATAAAAATTTAATTATGGAAAAAATATCTATAATTGAAAAAAATATCAATCCATCTTTAGCTTTAAATCTAAGCTACCAATTTAACACAGCAGTTAATGAGATAGGAAAAAAAGCAATTTTAAATAATGATGTTTTACTTGTACAAATAGAATCTACTTCACTTGTCAAACCTTTGATTTTTACAAAAGATATATTTAATATAAAAGAGTATAAAAATAGAGGTGAATTTATATCTAAAACTGTTTTAACTGACCCTACTACTGAACTCTCTATTGGGTATATGACTATTGTTTATTCAAAAAAATCGTATGATGAACTTATGTACGATTTTTATACTTTACTAAGTTATGGACTAATATTTTTCATTTCTTCTATTACTATATTACTTTACTTTTTATATAAATCATTAAAACCTTTAACTGACTTAGCAATATCTTTAGAAAACTTCAACCCTTATAGTCCTAGAAAACTACCTTGTAAAAATGATATACCTAGAAAAGATGAGATAGGTTCAATAAAAATATCAGCAAATATTATGATAGACAATATTTTAACTTTTATTGAAAATGAACAAAAAATGAGAGTAGAGATAAAGAAAAAAGAGGCTCACCTAAGAGATGCTCAAGCAATTGCTAAAGTTGGAAGTTGGGAGTATAACATAAGCACTAAGAAACTAAAACTTAGTGATGAGATGTACAAGATTCTAATGTTAAATAAAACAGAAGAGCTAAAATGGACAGATTTTCTACACTATATTGTAAATAGTGACTATAACATAGTATTGAATGCTATTGAAAAAGCTATAAAAGAGAACCTAGAATTTAACATAAAGTACTCAATTCAACTTGATAATCAAAGAATAATCCATGTACAAACAAAAGGGCATATCAATAATAGTGTAGTAACTAACCCTGTTATAACTGCTGTAACATTAGATATAACTCAAGATGTTAGAAACCAAGAGATGATAGAAAAATTAGCATATTACGATTCCCTTACAGGTGTCGCTAATAGACTACTTTTAAAAGATAGAATCAAAAAAGCTCTTCAACAAGCAAAAAGAAATGAAAATAAACTAGCAATTATGTTCTTAGACCTTGACCATTTTAAACTAATTAACGATACTTTAGGGCATGAGATAGGAGATAAACTTCTTATACATGTATCTAAATTACTTGAAAATCTTATAAGAGAATCTGACACATTAGCTAGAATTGGAGGAGATGAATTTGTAATTCTTTTCCCAATTGTTAATTCAACTAATGATGTAGAAAATATAGCAAAAAAAATTCTTAGTACACTTCAAGAAAAACACGATATTGATGGGCATAAGCTTTTTGTAACTACAAGTGTAGGAATCTCTATGTTTCCAGATAATTCAAAAGATGTAGAGAATCTCATAAAAGATGCTGATACTGCTATGTATGAAGCTAAAAATAGTGGTAGAAACTCTTATGCTTTATATACTGAAAGTATGGGTAATCATATAAGCAAACAGTTAGAATTAGAACAAGATTTAGCAGAAGCTATAAAGAATCCTGAACAGATTCAAGTTTACTACCAACCAAAAATCTTTGCTATGGACAATAGTATTTATGGAGCTGAAGCTTTAGTTAGATGGCACCATCCAACTAAAGGAATCATATATCCTGACCAATTTATACATATTGCTGAAAGTACAGGTATGATGATTGAACTTGGAAATATTATCACTAAAAAAGCTATTGCTCAAACAAAAAAATGGCATAATGATGGATATACAAGTCTTAAAATTGCTATAAATTTATCTTCAAGACAATTTCAAGATTCTAATCTTAGTAATTTTATAAAAGAAACTATAGAAGAGTACAGCATAGACCCTAATAACTTAGAGTTTGAGATTACAGAGAGTTTGTCTATGTCAAATTTAGATGATACTCTACAAACTTTACAAACTTTAAAAAATATAGGGCTATCTATCTCTATTGATGATTTTGGGACTGGACACTCATCTCTTGCTTATCTTAAAAAATTCCCTCTTGATACTCTAAAAGTTGATAGGTCATTTGTTATGGATATAGTAGAAGATGAGGAAGATAGAGTAATTGTTGAAACAATCATAAATATGGCTCACTCTCTTGGTCTAAAAGTTGTTGCTGAAGGTGTTGAAGAGATAGAGCATATAGAGTTACTAAAAGAGATGAAATGTGACCTATTCCAAGGCTATTACTACTCTAAACCTATAACAAGTTTAGAGTTTACAAACTATCTTAATAACTACAAATCATAAAACCCAAACGGAAAAGTTTCTATTTTTAATCTTACATTTTGAAAGTTTTTGATGAGCTTCATCTATAAACTCTCTTTGTATAGCTACATACGATTGTCTAGCATAGATATCTATCTTCCCAATAGATGAGCCTTTAAGCCCAGCATCACCAGTTAAAGCACCTAGTAAATCCCCTGCTCTAAGTTTATCTTTTTTACCACCCTCTATAACCAAAGTTACATTTTGTGGTTTCATCTCAAAATTTTTAGATTTTATAAGTTTTGAAGATTCTAAAAATTCACGAGTATCATTTTTGTACTCTAAAGCATTTTGAATCTCATAAGAATCGTACAAAGTTATGGCAATTCCATCTTTACCTGCTCTACCCGTTCTACCAATTCTATGTGTATAAGTCTCTTCTGTATGTGGTAAGTCATAGTTCACAACCATAGACAACTCTTTTATGTCTAAACCTCTAGCAGCAACATCTGTTGCTATTAAAACTGGACAAGATTTGTTTGAGAACTGAACTAAAACATCATCTCTCTCATACTGCTCTAAATCTCCGTGAATAGCTAAAGCATCTATCTTATTTTTTGTTAAATTTTCTGCTAACTCTTTAGCTTCTATCTTAGTATTTGTAAAAACAATCACATTTTCAGGTTTGTAAGTGCTAAAGATTTTAACTAAAGATTCTGCCTTACTCCCCTCATTTACCTCATAAAATTTTTCATCTATGTTGTTAGCAACCTCTGTTGAAACAGTTTTTACCATAACAGCATCATTTTGAATTCTGTTACTTATGGCTGTTATCTCATCTGTATATGTTGCTGAGAAAAGTAAAGTTTGTCTCTTTTTTGGAGCATACTCTAAAACTTTGTCTATCTCCTCAATGAATCCCATATCTAACATTCTATCTGCTTCATCAAGAACTAAATGCTCTAAATGTTCTAAACTCAATGTTTCTTTGTTTAGATGTTTTAGGATTCTACCAGGTGTTCCAACCACTATGTGAGCTCCGTGACGAAGAGAACCTAGCTGAGGACCAAAAGCTGTTCCACCACAAAGAGTAAGAATCTTGATGTTGTGTGTAAATTTAGCAATGTTACGAAGCTCTTTAGCAACTTGGTCTGCCAACTCTCTAGTTGGACAAAGCACTAAAGACTGAACTCTAAACTTTTTAACTTGTAACTGAGAAAGAATCCCTATCCCAAAAGCAGCCGTTTTACCACTACCTGTTTTTGCTTGAGCAATAACATCATTTTTTTCTAAAATAAGAGGAAGTGTTTGAGTTTGAACTGGTGTCATAGTTTCATAACCTAATTTATTTAGGTTATTTACCATATCTGAAGATAACGGAAGTGTAGAAAATTTTGTAGTAGGCATATTTCAATCTTTTTTAGAATTATACCCTTATTTTATTAGGTTATTCACCTCTTGTATGCTTAATCCTGTTTTCAATGCTATTGTTTCTACATCTAAAACATCTAATAAATTTTTAGCTATTTCTATTTTTGCTTCAATTCCACCAGCAATATAAGTACTCTCATAAACACTAGCCTCTCTTCTTAAACTTTCCTCTCTTCTGTCATATTCTAACCTTTCTTCATCTGACATATTTAAGTAGTCTAATGTCTCTTTTGCTTTTACTAAACCTTTAGCTTTTGGGTTGTCTGAAATAGTTTCATTTTTTAAAAAGTTTATCCATTCATCTAATGTATCTTTTGTATTATCGTCAAAGTTTTTTACTTTGATAATATAATACTCAGGATATATTTTATCTATCTCATTAGTTTTATATAAATCTTTTTGTATCTCATTTAAATATAGCTTAGTATGTGTGTGGATACCTTCAAAATTTGTAGTACCTTTGTATATATAATCATCTCCATCACCAAAATCGAAATATAAAATATTTATAGAGATTACTTTTTTTATTTTAGAGTAGGCATACCCTTGTAGTATATGTTCTGTTACTACTTTACTTGTAGCATATAACATTCTTTGTAAATAATCTAACTCTCTACTGTATTGTATCTCTATAATTACTATCTCATCATTTGAGTTTTTTACTTTTATATCTACTTGATTACTTTTATCTTCTTTTGTATCTTTGTTAGATTCAGATTCTAAAATCTCTAAGATTTTAATATCTTCTTTTAAAAGTTCACTCAAAAAACCTTCTAAAATTTCAAAATTTGCCTTACTTCTTAGGATTCTTTTTATTGCCCAATCAAAACTTACAAGTTTTCTTTGCATTTTAATACCTCCATTTCTTCCAATAAAAAAACTTAAAATCTTTTTTGAAATTATACACTTATTTTATAGGAGCGTAAATTAAAAAAAGATTATTATCTCGTTCTCAAGCTTAGGAATGCATACTCATATACAAATTTACCACAACCTTTCTATCTTCAATAATCCCTGTATATTCTCATAATCTCTTGCACTACTATATCTCCAATACATAGCTTCATCTACATATCCTCTTTTTACTGGATTGTTATGAATATATTCTATTTTTTGTATCATTGTTTTTTCATTTTGTATTAATTTTGGTTGCATATCCTCTTGCCATATTTGATATGGAGTCTTTTCTTTGTGAGCTTTTTTATAAAAACTAAATTGTTCAAGTATAGTGGTAATATTTTGTTCTTTTAGTAATTCAAGTAATTTTTTAGCTGTATAACTTTTAAACTTTTTAATAGTTTTAGATAAATCATCACTACTTACTACTAAATGTAGGTAATTTTCAAGTATTACATAAGCATATATTTTAAGATTATCACTTTTTTGTAAGTATTTAAAACTATCAAGTGCTATTCAATGCAATACTGTAATGGTTATAAAGTGTGTATATGTTGTTTCATATATTTTGTATCTGCTTCGTCCCATATTGGTATTATAAACCATTATTATAATAAATCGTCACTAAGAGAATTTAACTTATAAGCTCCATAGCTAAAAGTAAAAGTAAAAGTAAAAGTAAAAAATAAGCCTATTGTAACTATTGTTATCGTTGCTAAATCCATCTATAAATCCTTTAATGTTTTTATATGCTTATGGATAAGTTTAGCGATTAACATAAAAATAAATATCGCAACCACAAGTATAAAACCAAGATATATTTTTAAACTAAATCATATTCTAAAGAAGTGAATTTTTAATCTCAACAAACTCATCAAAATGTTCTAAAAACATATCTAAAAGAATCGGGTCAAAAGCAGTTCCTCTACCCTCTTCTAAAACATTTTTAACCTTTTCATCACTCCAAGCTTCTTTATATACTCTAGGTGTTGAAAGAGCATCAAAAACATCAGCAATCGCTGTTATTCTTCCATAAATGTGTATATTATCACCTTTTAGACCTTGGGGGTAACCTGTTCCATCAAATTTTTCATGGTGTTGGTGAGCGATGATGGAGGCCATTTTTAAAAGTTCTCTTTTTGAATTTTTTAAGATGTCGTAACCAGCTTGAGCGTGTGATTTTATAAACTCAAATTCAGCTTTAGTTAAAGATGATGGTTTATTTAAAATACTATCTGGGATTATAATTTTTCCAACATCATGAAGAGGTGAAGCGAGTCTTATTTTCTCTGCTTCCTCTTCATCTAAACCGTAAAGTAAAGCTAATTTTTTAGAATAGAGTGAAACTCTATCTACATGGTGTTTAGTGTTTTCATCTCTACTCTCAATAGTTGTACCAAGAGTTGAAATAATCTCTGTTTGAGTTTGTTCTATCTCATTTATAAGTCTAAGTTGCTCATTTTTAGCATCTTGTTCTGACGATATATCTGCTATATTTGCTATTACAATAGTAGCTTTAGCATTTACACCAAAAGAGATTCTAATTGGAAAAATTTCACCATTTTTTCTTTTTCCAAAAAGTTCATGAGTATGGTGTAAGATTCCTATAGATTTTTTAGACTTAAAAAAAGAAAACGAAGCTTTGTCATGTTTTTTAAAAAAACCCTCTGGCATAATTAGATGTAAATTATCTTCACCTATCATCTCATCTTTAGTAAAACCGAAAATATCTTCAGCTTTTTTGTTAAAAGTTAAAATTTCCCGTTTTTCATTAATGGCAATAATAGCATTATTGTTTGATTCTATAAGTGTTTCTTGGTAATTATGGTCTTCATTGATAATATCTATGTAAGTAGTAATTGAATTTTTAAGTACCTTATCATCTAAATGGTGAAGAAGTACTAAAACTCCTAAAATAAGCTGTATAATAAAAGATATATGATTCTCTGTAAAAAGAAAAGCATTAGCAAATAAAATCACGGCTACTAAAATATGTGCCATCGCAATTCTTTTAAATGGAGAAAGAAACTCTTTTTTAATATCTGTCATTAAAACTTTACCTTTTTATAAACTATCAATAGAATACTATCATAAACTATTTTTTAAACTTATAATAGCTAACTAAATTTTAAATTAATCATATAAAACTATTACCTATCTACTCTAAACCATCCAGCTATAGAAAACCTCTTTATTTTTGCTGGTTTCACTTCGTGTGGAAACTTATCACTTAAAAATACAACTAAAGTATTTGCTTTTGGTAGAACTTTTGCTAAAAACTTATGATTCTTATCATAAATTATAAGCTCACCACCATCATCTTTAGTCCACTTATCATTTAAATAAAATACAGTTGTAACTACACGATTCTTAGAGTTCTTAAAAGAATCAAGATGAGTTTCATAAAAATCACCCTCATTATAAATGGCAAAATGAGATTCATAATAAGTTAAACCCATATAAAGTTCTCTATTTAGATACTCTTTTAGTCCATTTGTAAACTCTAAAAATTCACTTTGTGTTGAGTTGTCATTTTCTAACCAAAGAATCTTATCCCTTCGTCTATTGTTATCTATATGTAAGTCGCCCTTCCCTGAGATTCCAGCTTTTTTAAAGCCATTTTCTTTTTTAGAGAAATTTAAAAGATTCGTTACTAACTCTTTAGATAGAACATCAGTTATAACAATATAACCATCATCTACAAGTGAATCTATAATTTTTAAGTAAAGTTTTTCATTCATAAAATGATTTTAACAGATTTAACTTTAATTAACTTGTATCTAAGTTGTAACAATTACAAAGTATAATATTAGAAATAATTATAAGTGAGAAGCTATGAACA
>Ga0256824_10001171_pt1 | contig 10117 bp, 9 predicted proteins | sample CV67metaG_FD_191570 | JGI IMG/M metagenome (GOLD analysis project Ga0256824, IMG submission 191570) | Hydrothermal vent microbial communities from East Pacific Rise, Pacific Ocean - CV67 | ecosystem: Environmental > Aquatic > Marine > Hydrothermal vents | place: Pacific Ocean: East Pacific Rise...
CATCAAATCAACTTGGATTTTTATTATTTGAAATGTTAGAAGACTTTACTTTTGAGATAAACTTTGATGATTTAATTCAGTTTACTGCTGTTGTTCATGATAGTATTTATGATTATACAAATAGAACTTATGAAGATGATTGTATTGATTTTAAAGCATATGGTATAGCAAACTTTTTTAAATTTGAGCCTAAAGATAAAGCTAGATTTATAATAGCATCACATTTAATCAATATTGGATACTTATTTATGCCACTTGAAATAGTAAACAAAAAAGACATACTTCATCATACAGAATATCAAATACTAAAACAAGTACCTTATTATACGAATTATATACTACAACAAGTATTTGGATTTAATGATATTGCAACTCTATGTTCTAGTGTCTATGAAACTATAGATGCAAATGGTTATCCAAATAAACTAGGAGGATCTAGTCTTAGTTTAAAACAAAGAGCATTAAGTGTTATAAATATTTATCAAGCATTAAGTGAAAAAAGAAGCTATAGAGAAAAATTTGATAAATCAGAAATCTTTGAAATATTAAATGAATCTTCAAATCATAACAAAATAGATGAAACGATTGTAGAAAGTTTAGAAGATATTTTATAAATTAATTTAATTTTATTACTAATTTTATAAATTATATTTAGTTAAAGTTAATAACTTATATGCTAGTATTTAAGTATGTTATAGGAGTTGTTATGAAAAAAATTATATTTACTATATTTCTTTCTTTGTTGGTTTTATCTTCTTGCTCTAAAAAAGAAGATAAAGAATTAAAAATATCTACAAATCCATGGATAGGTTATGCTCCTCTTTTTTATGCCAAAGAGATGGGTTATCTAAATAAATTAAATATATCACTTATTCATAATATTTCATTATCAGAATCTACTAAACTATATAGTATGGGTAAAGTAGATATGATAGCAGCAACTCAGCATGAATACTTTTCATTATTAAAAATAGGAGAGGATATTGTCCCTATTTCTTTACTTGATCGTTCTGATGGTGGAGATATAGTATTATCAAATAGATCTCTAAATGAACTTAAAAGTGCAGATAAGATTTTTGCTTATTTAGAAATAGATTCAATAAATATTGATATCATTAAAGATTTTATAAAACATCATAAATTAGATATGAATAAAATAGAATTTATTAATGCAGATCAGGTCCAAATAGCAGATTTACAAATAAATAAAAATAAAAATATGTTACTAGTTACATATGTACCATATAATTATACTTTAGAAAAAAGTGGATTTATACAATTAGCATCAACCAAAAATTTAAATAGTATTGTAGTTGTAGATGGTATATTAATTAATAAAAAAGTATTACAAGATAATAAAGAAAAATTATTAAAGTTTAAACAAATAATTGATAAATCAATAACTGAAATAACAAAAAATAAACAAGCTTCATATAAACTAGTAAAAAAATACTTAGACAATATGCCATATAATGAATATATAGAATCTTTTGAACTAATAAAATGGGAAAATATACCATCAAAAGAGATATTAGATAAACTAAAAGATATTAACTATGAAAGTAAATACCTATTAAAATGATAAAAAAATTATCCATAAAAAGCTTCACTATAATAAGTATGTTTTTAGTATTTATTAGTAGTGGCTATTTATTTTATCAATCTTTTCTAGATACAAAAAATAATACAAGAATTTTACTTGAAGAAAATATACAATTTAATATTTTAAATACAAAATATTATTTAGAAAAAAATTTGAATATAAAGAATCCAAATAGAATAAAACCATATCTAAATAATATTGTATATACCAATGATATTATAAAAGCAATGACAATATTAGATACTAAAAATAATATCATATATCAGACAACATTATCTGATGATTTTAAACATGATCACACTAATTGTATTAGCATATCTCATATTATTGATTCTAATATATTTAAACAAAATTGCTATACATTTTCTATAAAATTATTTAATAAACTAGAACCATACTATTATCATGGAATCATTGAATTAGATAGCAACTATCTAAATATATTTGTAAAAAATAAGATTATAAAATACTTTTCGTTCTTCTTAATTTATATTATAACTATTATGATTACTTTATGGTTTATTATAAATAAAGTTATTATACATCCCTTAGAAAAACTAAGACAATATGCATATTATTCAACAAAAATACCCAGACCTTTTTTTATAAATGAAATAGAAGGTATTCGTTATTCACTAGAGTTTACATTTAAAAGATTAAAAAAAGAACAAGATGAGTTGTTTCATCTATCTACAAGAGATCCCTTAAGTGGATTATACAATCGACTAAGTTTAATAGAAAGAATTAATTGGCTTATATCTAAAGGCAAAAGATCAAAAAATAACTTTGCTGTGTTATTTCTTGACTTAGATAATTTTAAAAATATAAATGACTCTTATGGGCATAATTTTGGTGATATTGTATTACAACATATATCTGAAGTTTTATTAAATGTAGTAAGAGATAATGATATAGTTGCCAGATTAGGTGGAGATGAATTTGTAGTTGTATTAACCGATGTTAAAAATGATAAAGAGATATTATCTGTTTTAAAAAGAATAAAAATAGAATTATCATTACCTGTTACTTATGAACAATACACATATAATGCAAGTTGTAGTATAGGAATATCTTTATATCCAAAAGATGGTATAACTGTAACGGACCTACTTAAAAATTCAGATATAGCTATGTATAAAGCAAAAGACTTAGGTAAGAATAATTTTCAATTTTTTGAAGAAACACTTCAACTAGAAATTCAAGAAAGAATGAAAATTCAAACTTTAATGATAGATGGTTTAGAGAATCATTATTTTGAACTATATTATCAACCAAAAGTAGATATAAAAACAAATAAAATAGTAGCATGTGAAGCACTAATACGTCTTATCGATCCCAAGACTGGTATTATTCCCCCAGATAAGTTTATAACTATTGCAGAAGAAAATAACTTTATAATACCATTAGGAGATTGGATTATAAAACAAGCTACAAATCAATTAAGAATTTGGAATAATACTCAATTTAAAGATATAAAATTATCAATTAATATTTCTATAGTTCAACTAAATAATAATGCTGAACTATTTGAAACCATAAAACATAATATAAAAGGTATAGATATCTCAAAATTAGATATCGAATTAACAGAATCAGTATTAATAAAAGATTTTGATGAAAAATTAAAAATAATTCACAAGCTAAAAGAATTAGGTTTAAGTATATCACTTGATGATTTTGGAACAGGATATTCTTCATTGTCATATTTAAAAACAATACCTTTTGATACTATTAAAATAGATAAAAGCTTTATAGATGATTTTGAAAATAATCAAGATAGATCATTTATTAATATGATTGTTGCTATTGCAAATGAATTAAATATAGAAGTTATAGCAGAAGGTGTTGAAAATAAAAAACAATTAAAATTTCTAAAAGATATTCAGTGTCAGCAGTACCAAGGTTATCTATGTTCTAAACCTCTACCTATAAATAAATTTGAAAAGTTATTTTTAAACCAATTATAATATATTATATTATTGACAATTTTTACAAATTCCTGATATAACTAAATCACTATTTTCAACTTTAAAGTCTAATTCTTGTGATATATTATTTGTTATAGTATTTAGTTCAATATCTATATCTATTACTTTATTACATTTTTTACATAATACATGTGAATGTTTATCTTTTATAATTTCATATACTGATTTTTCATTTGGTAATTTTACTTCTTCTAGTAAAGAGTTACTCATCATTGCATTTATATTTTTGTATATTGTTGCTAAAGAAATAGCGTTGTATTTTTTCTTAACCTCTTCGTATAAACTATCAATATTTATATGACCATATAAAAATATAGTGTTTATTATCTCTAATCTTTGAGGAGTTGCTTTTAAATTATGTTCTCTTAGTGTATTTGTAAAATCTTTCATATGGAATAATACAATAATATTACTTTTCTAATTGATAATCTTTTTCCTCTAATATCAAAATTTAATTATTTTATAAGAAATATTAGAATATAATTTCTAATGGAAAAAGATTATCCATTACTAATTATTATAAAGGAATAAATTATGAGACAATATGAATCATACAGCTGTAACAAATGTGGAAATGTAATTGAAGTACAAAATGTAGGTGGAGGTGAACTTCATTGTTGTGGTCAAGCTATGCAAATGATCACAACTAATTTAACACTAGTAAACTTAAATAAAGCATTTGCAGGTGAATCACAAGCAAGAAACAAATATGAATACTTTGCAAAGGTTGCTCAAAAAGAAGGTTATAGAGATATAGCTGAGCATTTCCAAAGAGCTGCAAATAATGAAAAAGTGCATGCAAAACTAGAATTAGCTTTACATAATAGAATGATAAGTAATGGTGATGAAAGTTTTGGAGATACAAAAGCAAATTTACAAATGGCAATAGATGGTGAGTCTTATGAAAATCTTACTATGTACCCTGATTTTGCAACTATTGCAAAAGAAGAAGGACACAAAGAAGCAGCAAAGCTTTTTGATGGAATTGGTAAAATAGAAGTTGAGCATGAAAATATGTTTAAAGAACTATTAGAACGATTAGTAAATGATAATGAATTTAAAAACGATGAAGGTGAAGAAGCATGGATTTGTGAGATATGTGGACATGTTCATTATGGTAAAAAAGCTTTAAAAGTTTGTCCAGTATGTAAACATGGTCAAGAATATCAATCAAGATTAAATTCAAAGAAATAGTATAAAATTAATCTTAAAGGAAAAAGTTTATTATTTAGATAATAATAAATTAATTTTTTTAAGATATAATTTCAACATAAAACAAAACAAGGAAAAAAAATGTTAGTAACAAAACAAGCTCCAGACTTTACAGCAACAACTGTATTAGCAGACGGTCAAATCGTAGAAGATTTTAAATTATCAGAAAATTATGGTGAAAAAGGTACAGTATTATTCTTTTATCCATTAGACTTTACTTTTGTATGTCCTTCAGAAATTATTGCTTTTTCAAAAAGAGTTAAAGATTTCAAAGAAAGAGGTGTTAATGTAATTGGTGTTTCTGTTGATTCACAATTCTCACACTTTGCATGGAGAGAAACTCCAGTTAATAAAGGTGGTATTGGAAGAGTTGAAATGCCTTTAGTAGCTGACCTTACAAAACAAATCTCTAAAGATTATGATGTATTACTTGATGGTGGAGTTGCTCTTAGAGGATCTTTTTTAATCGATGCTGATGGTACAATTAGACATGCAGTAATCAATGACTTACCACTAGGTAGAAATATTGATGAAATGATTAGAATGGTTGATACTATGTTATTTACAAACGAGTTTGGTGAAGTATGTCCAGCTGGTTGGGTAAAAGGTGATGAAGGTATGAAAGCTTCAACTGAAGGTGTTGCTGATTATTTAGACAAACACGCTGAAGAATTATAAGAACTAAGTCTTATAAATAAAAAAGCCCTAGGTAAAATACCTAGGGCTTTTTTAGTTTTAGTCTTATTTTATTTACCAAGGAAATCTTTTTCATTAGTTTCATTAACTATAAATTTTGCCATATTACTAGTTTGAACTGCAATATCATTTGCATCTTTTGCAATACTTACATTTTTTTGAGTTTGTTTATCTAAATTAGTTAATGTATCATTAATTTGTTCAATACCAAACTGTTGCTTCTTACTTGCATCCGCAACTTTTACTATTAAATTTATTGTTTTATCTATACTTTTATTAAGACTTTCATATCCTACAATCATCTTATTTGATATATGTTTTCCATTATTTGACTTACTTATTGCATTGCCGACAAGTGATTTTATTTCATTTGCTGCTTCTGCTGATCTGCTTGCTAGATTTCTTACTTCTTGTGCAACAACAGCAAACCCTTTACCTGCTTCACCAGCAGTAGCTGCTTCAACTGCCGCATTTAAACTTAAAATATTAGTTTGAAATGCAATTTTATCAATAATACTTATTGCATTATTGATTGCTGATACTTCATCATTGATTTCGTCCATTGATTTAATTGTTTCAGTAGCAAGTTTTTGTCCAGATATTGCATAGTCTTGTACATCATTAGCGTAATTAGTCATATCTTCACTAAATTCTGTATTTTGTCTAACATTAGTCGTTATGTCTGCTAAAGATAAAGAAGCTTCTTCTAATGCTGATGCTTGTGTTCGTGCAGATTCTGATAATATATTAACTTTTTCTGCTAATCTATCTGAAGTATTTTCTAATTCTATACCATTTTTTAAATTTTGAACTAAAAGAGATGATATTACATTACCTACAGAATTAACTCCAACTAATAAGTCTTTAGTCTCTCCTGCACAATCAATTGTATTTTGTTTTGTAAATTTATTGTCTTCAAATTCTTTAAATACAACAAGTACATCTTGAATATGAGATTGTAAATTATCTAGCATTGAATTAAAATTAATTTTTAATTCATTTAAAACATCATCACTTGTTGAAGTTAGAATTCTTTTGTCTAAATATCCTAATTTTATATTATCAGAAATTTCAACTACTTCGTCTATTAATTTTTGATTATCTTCTATGTTATATTTAGTCTTTTTAATATTATCATTTAAAACTTTTCCCATTTGTCCAAATTCATCATTTGCTGTTATTGTAATTGGTGATATTTCATCCCTTTCTTTATTAAGAAAGCTAAAAAATTGTAATAAACTATTTTGAAATGAATTTAATGATGTTGTAATATTATTACTAACAAATAATGCAATTAGCATACCTATAACTGTAATAACAAGTGTAGTAATGATATTTAAAATAGTTGTTTTAGAAATTGTATCTTTTATATTACTTTGTGCGTTAGATAATTCATTTTTCTTATGAAGTTCAATTTTTGTTAATAACTTTGAAATATTTTTTGATTTTGCAATAAGTGTATTAAAATTTATTTTTTCAGATTTTTCAATCATATTAATAGTTCTACTTGCTGTTTTTATAATTTTATTACTATATTTAGCTTGATTGTTAATATCGCCATTAACATACGCTTTTGCATATCTTGATAAATAGCCTTTTAATCTTTTATTTTTTATAGTATTAGTTTTATACCAATTAGCAAATTTAACATTATTACCAAGTAAACTATAAAAATAAGTTTCCAAATTATATTGTTTATCTTCACTAACAAAATATAGATCAATTTTTTGAGTATGTACTGATACTAACTCTTTGATAATATTTTTTAATTCTTTAACCTTTTTGATTGCAGATATAATATCTTTTTTATCTTCACCTTTTAGTGCCGGTATATTTTTGATTTTTTTACCAATATTTAAGATTATTAAATTTTTTTCTAAATTTAATAATAATTTATCTATATCTTTTAATAATTTACTTTCATTATTGTAACTCATAGAGTATGTTTTTAATTTAGATATAGATTTTTCTATTAATAAAACAGATTTAGATACATATTGACTTTGTGGAATATTTGTGTCGACCATTATTCTCAAATTTTCATTTACATTAGATAATGCTTTATAACCAAGTATTCCCGAAATAACTAATAATATTGTTATCATTAAAAAGCTACTGATTAATTTTATTCTTACTGTCATATTTTCCCCTTAATCTTATTTTAATCTTATTACTCTTATAATAAGCTTAGTATTTTGTAAGAAATGCAGAACATTATTTAAACAAAAGGATTTTAAATGAAAAAAACTATAATTTCAACAGTATTGATGTCTTCAATATCGTTAACACTCTTGAATGCTCAAGTATCAAGTGATGATCAAAGATGGGTAAAAGGACCAATTCCAATTCCTAAAAATAATCCAATGACTAAAGAAAAAATAGCATTAGGTAAATTAATCTATTTTGATACAAGATTATCAAGTACAAAAGATGTATCATGTGCTACTTGTCATAGACCAGATTCTGGTTGGGCAACAAATGATCCATATGCTGTAGGAATAGAAGGTAGAGAAGGACCAAGAAACTCACCTACTATATTAAATAATGCTTATAATAAAAAATATTTCTGGGATGGAAGAGCAAAATCATTAGAAGAACAATCATTAGGACCAATTGAAGCAACAGTTGAAATGAATATGAAGCTTGATGTTGTATTAAAAAATATGAATAATACAAAAGGTTATGTGAAATTATTTGAAAATGCGTTCCCAGGTAAAGGTATAAATAGAGATACACTTTCTAAAGCTATTGCATCATTTGAAAGAACAGTTGTTTCAAATCCAGATAGTAAATTTGATAAATTTATTGAAGGTGACAAGACTGCAATGAGTAAAGATGCTATTAAAGGATTTGAATTATTTAAAGGTAAAGCACATTGTATGGATTGTCATGATAATTTTCAATTTACAGATGGTAGTTTCCATAATATTGCATTAGGTGATGCTGATGAAGGTAGATATAAACTTAAAAATAGAGCTTCTTGGTACCATTCTTTTAAAACACCTACATTAAGAGATGTAACAAAAACTGCTCCTTATTTTCATGATGGATCAGTTAAAACTCTTACTGAAGCTACTACAATATGTGCAAGTGGTGGTAAATATAGTACAGGACGTAATGCAAAAAATAAATCTACATTTATAAAAGACAGACACTTAACTACTGAAGAAATATCACAATTAGTAGAGTTTTTAAAAGCACTTGACGGTAAACCATTAAATATAACAATACCAACTAAATTCCCACAATAAAGGACAAAAAATGAAAAAATTAATAACAATAGGACTACTAATAACTACTATGTATTCAGCAGAACACATTATAGATCAGAAAAACAAACATTATGTACCAAACAATATAACAGTTGCAGTTGGAGACACTCTAGTATTTAAAAATTCTGATTCTTTTGCGCATAATGCATATACTGATGATGAAAAAAATGAATTTGATTTTGGTATGCAAGCACCAGGAAAAGATAAAAGAGTAGAGATTAAAGAAAAAAGTGATTTTGTAATAGAATGTGCTATTCATCCGAATATGTCACTTCAAGTACATGTTAAATAATTAAGAATAAATTGTGAAAACATTACTTTTTATTATTTTAATTTCAAATATTTTATTTGCTAGTGAAAAAAATACAAATATAGGTGAAGAAATATATAATACTACTTGTATAAGTTGTCATGGAATAGATGGAAAATCAAATACTGGGATGAAGTTATCTGTAAAACCAAGAATATTGGCGAATAGTATATTATCTCAGAAACAAATAAAAATGATAGTTGCTAAAGGTGCTCATGAATTTGGTGCATACTCAGATATTATGCCCAATTTTAGTTATATCTATAAAGATGCTCAAATAGAATCTGTTAGTAAATATGTATATAATAAATTTGTAGCACCTAGAGAAACAAAAATAAAAGCTATGTATGATAATAGTGATATTAAAAATGTTACTTTAAAAAGAGGTAAAAAGATTTTTAAGAGAAATTGTGCATTATGTCATGGTATTACTGGAAATGGTAAAAGTGAATATGTAGAAATGTCAATTCAAAACAAACAATTTATTTATCCATATGATTTAAGAAAAATACTTTTAAATAAAAAACAAATATTCTTATTTGCTAAATATGGTGGGTTAGAATGGGGTACACATGAAAATATTATGCCATCTTGGAAAAAGAAATATAACGATAGTGATTTAATGTCAGTAGCGAAATATATTGATGAAGTAATAAAAGACAAAAAATAGTTTAATAATTATAAAAATAACTTCGTATAAAAAAAGCCCTAGGTATTTTAACCTAGGGCTTTTTTTTTAATTAACTTTTCATTTTAAATTAAATCTAACGCAAATTATACTACAATACATATAATTATTAAAAGAAAGAAGTATATATGCAAAGTGTTATAGTAGATGAACAACTTAACTACAATTTAAATGAATTTGAATTGAATTTTTTAAATTTAGCAAACGGGCATTTTAATAATAGTAATAATTTTAACGCACTACATGAATTACATAATGTATTTTATGCTAATTTACTTAGAAGAATTGAAACTTTTAATATTGATTATTTTCTAAAAACTTTAAACAAAAAATTAAAAGATAATTTTA
>Ga0256824_10001172_pt1 | contig 10112 bp, 8 predicted proteins | sample CV67metaG_FD_191570 | JGI IMG/M metagenome (GOLD analysis project Ga0256824, IMG submission 191570) | Hydrothermal vent microbial communities from East Pacific Rise, Pacific Ocean - CV67 | ecosystem: Environmental > Aquatic > Marine > Hydrothermal vents | place: Pacific Ocean: East Pacific Rise...
GTTATCTGAAGGGAAAAATAGACAGGTCAGAAAAATGACTGCAGCTTCTGGTTTTCCTACTTTAAGGTTAATTAGAATTAGAATAGGTAATATGTTGTTGGATAATTTGAACTCAGGAGATGTATTGGAAGTAGAGAAGTTTGAATATTAATGTATACCTATTTTACCACATAGGACTTCCTTTTTTACTATACTATTAACGTTTATCAAAATATTTTTATATATTTGATATCACAGAACTTAAAATTGATTCAGAATCAATTTATTTAATGAATATGAAGAATAAAGTAATACTAATTATAATTTCACTTTTTTTGTCTCAAATGGGTATGTCTCAATCATGGCGATATTCAAGACATGAGGTTCAATTTGGACTAGGAGCTTCCAATTTCTTAGGTGATTTAGGCGGTGGTTCTGGAATAGGTACTCATGGAATTAAAGATTTTGAATTTAGATCAACGCGACCAACACTAATGTTAGGGTATAAATACATGGTTACGCCAACGATTTCAGTCAAAGGTTCAATTATTACATCATACCTTTCAGGTGATGATGCATTAACAACAGAATTTGCAAGAAATAATAGAAATTTAAGTTTTAGATCTGGATTATTAGAGTTAGGTGCGAGTGTTGAGTTTTACCCTTGGACTGAAAGAACGTCAACCAAATTTAAAGTAAGAGGGGCTAAGGGTAATAGGAAAAATTCACTTTCTCCGTACTTTGTAGTTGGTGTTGGGTTTGCAATGTTTAATCCTAAAACTCAATTTAATGGAAGTTGGGTTAGTTTACAACCGTTAGGTACAGAAGGTCAAGGTTTAGCAGGAAGGCCAGAGAAATATAAGAGATACACAATGAGTTTTCCAGTTGGAATAGGAGTAAAATATCTTCTTAATAGAAGTTGGAGTGTAGGTTTTGAAATGTCATTACGTTATACATTGTCTGATTATATTGATGATGTAAGTGGGTCGTATTATTTACCATCAGAGATTGAAAAAGCAAATGGTTCAACAGCTGCTATTTTATCTGATAGAAGCTTAAACCCAAGTCTTGGAATTACTGGCGTATTAAGTTCTTCAAATGGGACTAACAATTACTTACAAAGAGGGAATCCAAATTATAATGATGCGTACAGTTTCGCAATATTTTCAGTCCATTACCGTTTAATAAAAGGAGCTAAATTTATTCCTAAGTTTTAAATACTAAATGGCATCATTTAAATTACTATTTATTTCAATTTTGTGGTCTTCCTTGAGTTTTTCGCAATCTCAAAGTTTTAAGGCTGCATTTGAAATTGGTTTTATGGGAGGTGGGTCGTATTATATAGGTGATTTAAATCAAAAAAACCATTTTATTTATTCCAAACCTGCTGGTGGCATAATTGTTAGGTATAATCTATCTACAAGACATTCTATGCGTTTTACGGCCTCTTACGGTCAAGTTCATGGAGAAGATGCAGCTTCAAATCAAGCATACCAACAAAATAGAAATTTAAGCTTTAGCTCTTCTATTGTTGAGATTGCAGCTGGTTTCGAAATAGACTTGTTAAGATATAGTATCAATGACATGAGATTCCCAATTTCACCTTATTTATTTTATGAAATTGCCTATTTTAGAATGAACCCTATAGTAAAAAATGAATCTGGAGATGAGATTTCATTACAAGAGTTGGGTACCGAAGGACAGGGTACTTTTTTAAATTCAAAAAAACCGTATAGTTTAAATCAGATATCTATACCGCTAGGCATTGGAATTAAGTTCAATTTGAAAAAAAGAATTGCTGTTTCTTTTGAATATGGAATACGAAAAACATTTACTGATTATTTAGATGATGTGTCTGGAGAATATGTAAATCTTACGCAATTAGCAGAGCTAAGAGGTCCATTAGCTGCACAATTAGCGGATCCAAGTTTAAATACTCATTCAGCAACTACGTTAGGTTTAAATAGAGGGAATTCTAATACTAAAGACTGGTATGTTATGTATGGTGCAATGATTACCTTCAAACCATGGCGTAAAGATATTTGTAGAATGCAAGGATTTGGTAAAAATAAAAGACGTGGTCGGTCAGGAAGACATTAGTACTTGAAATAATTATAATGTTAAATTCGCCATTGGTGAAGTTTCAAATTAATTTTTTAAACAAGATTTAGATAAACTAGAAGAAGGAATGATTTTACTATCCTGTAGATAGTGAAGGATGTAATTCAGTCTATTTTAAAACTATAGGATAACTTTTGCAGAAGAATCAATTATTGAATTATCTGAAGGAGAATATCATATTGAACTAGGTTTTGTTGTTCCATCTTTTGAAAAAAGAATTGGATAACTTTCAGTATCCAATTCTTTATTGTTTTTAGGCGTGTTTCCTCAACTAAAATTAGGCTTAACCTTTCTCTTAACTTATGTTATATTATAGAAATGAAGGGGTTAATAGTCGCAGTAAACAACATAAACAGATTATTTTAAATACTTATCTAACCAATCATAATACTGTCTGTGCCAAAATACTCCGTTTTGAGGGGATTGAATCCAGTGATTTTCGTCAGGAAATAATACTAAACGACTTTCAATTTCTTTAACTTGTAGTGCTTGAAAAGCTTCAAGGCCTTGTCCCATTGGAACTCTATAATCTTTTTCGCCTTGAAAAATAAGCATTGGTGTGTTCCAGTTTTTTACAAATTGATGTGGAGAGTTTTGTGTGTAGTCATATTTTTCGTACCCTTTAGTTTGTTTAACAGCTGAAATTCCTGATACTTTCTTAGTATAAGTTGGAGGTATTCCAATATCGTGATTAGCAAAAAATAACTCTTCTGTTGTCCCATACCAGCTATCTAAGTTAAATAAGCCACAATGTGATATAAATGTAGCAAACCTATTTTCATGCATACCAGCTAAGTAATAGACAGAATAACCGCCATAACTAGCGCCAACAGCACCAATTCTATTTTCATCAATATATTTTTCTTGTTTGATTTCGTCAACTGCCGAAAGGTAATCATCTATTGCTTGTCCACCCCAATCACCAGAAATGGCGTCATTCCATTCTTGTCCAAAACTAGGTAATCCTCTTCTGTTAGGGGCAATTATGATGTAGTCATTGGCCGCCATCAATTGAAAATTCCATCTATATGAGAAGAATTGACTTACTGGAGATTGTGGTCCTCCTTGACAGTATAATAAGGCTGGATATTTTTTATTGGCATCAAAATTAGGTGGGTATATTACCCATACTAATTCTTTTTTTCCATCTGTTGTTTTAACCCATCTTTTTTCAATCTTACCGACTTCAATTTTATCATAAATCGCCTTATTAACATCTGTTAATTGTGTAGATTCTTTTTCTTTAATAGTAACCGAATAGATATCAGTTGGATGATTCATGGATTGTTTTCCAGCAATTAATCTGTCGCCAGCAAATGCCAGTGAGGTATAATTGTGCATTCCCTTAGTTAATTGTATCACTTTTGACCCTTTTGAGATTTGAAATAATTGATAGGTTGCTTCTATTGCTGATTTAAAGTAAATGGTTTCACCATTATCATCCCAAACCATTGATGATACAGTTAATTCTTTATTTCCTGTTATATTTATATACTTTTTAGTTTTAAAGTCATAAATAATAATATCATTTTTATCCGATTCAAATCCATTTTCAGCCATACTTAACCAAGCTATTTTAGAGCCATCTTTTGAATAAACTGGCTCATTATCATAACCGTTGAACCCTTTTTCAGTTAAACAAATTGTTTTGATTTTATTTATGTCATAAATATATATTTCAGAATTTGTACTAAAGGCATAAGCTTTTCCATTTAGTTTTTTTGAAACGTAAACAATTTGATTTCCATCAGGTGAAAAATTTATTTGTTCCATTCCTCCAAATGGTTTTAGTGGAGCATCAAATGTCTCTTTAGGCATTATATCAACACCTTGTCCTTGAATTCTTCCCTTTTGAATAGTAGCAAAAAACACATGAGAATAGGTACCATCTGCATAAGTAGACCAATGTCTGTACATCAAATTGTCATACACTTTAGCATTTGACTTTGATAAATCGTTTTCTAATTCTGTTGAATGAAAATTATTCAATTTTACATCTCTAATAAAAAGAACTTTAGACCCGTCATTTGAGTACTTAAAACCACCAATTGTCGACCTGAATCTTGAAATTTGTATTACTTCTGAGCCATCAGGATTCATTTCGTAAATATTCATCACACCATCTTTTGATTTCATAAATGCAATTTTTTTTCCATCAGGTCTCCATTGTGAATCATACTTACTGCCTTTAAATGATGTGATTTTTTTAATTTCACCTCCATTTATAGGCATAGTATATAAATTGTTTTCGCCTTTATTCTTAGTTAGATCATATTCTTTAATACTAAAAAGAATAGTCGAATTATCAGGTGAAACCTGTATGTTTCCAATTCTTTTTAAGTCCCATAATAATTCAGGGGTCATTCTATTTTGAGCATAAACTGACACGCTGAAAATGCTTAAGATAATGAGTGTCGCTATTTTTTTGTACATGTTTTTTAATTTTTAAAGAGTAATCAATTATTAAACTACCTTTTTTAGTAATAATTTTGAGGGTATATATGCGGCAAATGTTCCAATTATAATAGTAATGAATAATATCATTATTAAGTCGGACCAAAGTATATTCATAGGAAAGTTATCAATCATTCCACCATCCATTTTTAGTAAGCCGAATTTTATTTGTGCAAATGATATTAGGTAACCAAGTATTAATCCGATAAGTAACCCCAAGCCATTTATTAATAGCCCTACATAAAAAAATATGTTTTGAAGCTGATGTGTTTCTGCTCCCATTGATAGTAATGTAGTTAGGTTTTTTTTCTTTTCAATAATAAGCATGGCCATTGTTGCAATCATGTTTAAGGTGCCTAAAAAGAATATAAACCCTAAAAGAATTGTGGTCATTAATCGTTCTGATTTTGAGGTCTTAAACATTAATTCATTTTGTTCATAGGCGGTTTTTACTATAAAATCGTTTCCTATTTTTTCTTGTATTTCTTTTTTCTTTTCTTGTAAATCTTGATCATCACTATAATCTATTTCAATCGCAGTGATATCTTTATCATATCCAAGTACTTTAGCTGCATAATCGATTGGCACAATTAAATAGGATGCATCAATTGCATTATTAAATGAGAAAGTTCCAGCAATAGGAATTTTAGACATTTCAAAAGCAGAAGTACTGTTTCGTTTTATTTTTTCATTTCTATTAGGTGAAAAGATAGTAAAATAGTCGTATTGATTGTCAATATCATAAATGTATCCATTCAAATTTTGTAGTGCGCCAATACCGACTAGACCAAATGGCCCTTGGTTATCTTTCAGTATTGTTTTACCGTCAATTATATAATCCTCCATTTTAACTATGTCTAAAAATGAATTCTCAACACCTTTAATTGTTCCAAATGTAAACTGGTCTTGATTTTTTATAATGACTGTCTCTTCAATTATCTCTGAATAATTTAGTATATCAGGATCTTGAAAAATAGATTGGTTTATAAATGTTTTGTTAAATGTTTTAGAGTGTACAGCTTCTATTTTAATATCTGATTCAAACGAATTAAATAGTGTTAACACTAGCCCTTCAATGCCATTAAAAGCTGATAAAACAATCACCATTGCTGCTGTCGAAATGGTGATTCCAACAACTGAAATAGATGATATTAAATTTATAACATTTTGTGATTTTTTTGAAAATAAATATCGTTTTGCTATGAAAAATGAGGTATTCACTAATTTTTAAGAAGCTGTTCAATATTATTTGCGTAATCTATAGAATCATCAATCTTAAAATCAAGTTCAGGAATTCTTCTTAATGATTTACCTAGACGTTTACCTAAGATACCGCGAACATATCCCATTTTATCTACTAAGTTTTTGTGAACAGTTTTATCATCAGAACCTCCAAAAATACTTACAAAAACTCTAGCGTATGTCATGTCTGGCGAAATTGTAACAACAGTTACGGTTACCATTGCTCCTAAACAAACTGTACGTGATTCTTCTCTAAAGATTAAACTTAATTCTTGTTTGATTAAATTGTTGATTTTTTTCTGTCTTAAACTACTCATGAGACAAAGGTAGTTATTTATTAGCTTAATTAATTATTAAATAAAAGTTTAGACATAAAAAAAGTGCAATCATTTCTGATTGCACTTTTATATTTTTGAATGGATAGATTATACTACACCTTGATCAATCATTGAATCTGCAACTTTAACAAATCCTGCAATGTTTGCACCTTTTACGTAATCTGTATATCCGTTTGAAGTTCCGTAAGCTACACAAGCTTCATGGATAGATACCATAATGTTGTGTAGTTTTTCGTCAACTTCTTCAGCTGTCCATGATAAACGTAAAGAGTTTTGTGACATTTCTAAACCTGAAGTAGCAACACCACCAGCATTAGATGCTTTTCCTGGCGCAAATAATATTTTTGCTTCATGAAATTTTGTAATTGCTTCTGGTGTAGATGGCATGTTAGCACCTTCAGCTACACAGATACATCCGTTAGCAATTAAAGTGGTAGCTTCTTCATCATTTAATTCATTTTGAGTCGCACAAGGTAAAGCAACATCTGCTTTTTCATTCCATGGTCTCTGTCCTTCAACAAATTTTGAACCTGGGAATTGAGTCGCATATTCAGAAATTCTACCTCTACGATTATTTTTTAAATCCATTACCCAAGCCAATTTCTCAGCATCAATTCCAGCAGGGTCAACTATGTAACCTTTAGAATCTGATAATGTAATAACTTTAGCACCTAATTCAGTTGCTTTTTCACAAGCATATTGAGCAACATTTCCTGATCCTGAAATAACAACCGTTTTTCCTTTAAAAGAATCATTTTTAGTCGCTAACATTTCTTTTGCAAAATAAACCGTTCCGTAACCTGTAGCTTCTGGTCTAATTAAAGAACCACCCCAGTTTTTACCTTTACCTGTTAAAATCCCAACAAATTCATTTCTGATTTTTTTGTATTGACCAAACATGTATCCGATTTCTCTTCCTCCAACTCCAATATCTCCCGCAGGAACATCTGTGTTAGCACCAATATGTCTACATAATTCAGACATAAATGATTGACAAAATTTCATTACTTCATTGTCTGATTTTCCTTTTGGATCAAAATCAGAACCACCTTTTCCACCACCCATTGGTAATGTAGTTAATGAGTTTTTGAATACTTGTTCAAAACCTAAAAACTTTAAAATAGATAAGTTAACAGATGGGTGAAACCTTAATCCACCTTTATATGGTCCTATTGCTGAATTAAATTCAACTCTAAATCCTCTATTTACTTGAATTTCTCCTTTGTCATCTAACCAGGGAACTCTAAAAATGATTGTTCTCTCTGGTTCAACCATTCTTTCTAGTAATTTTTTCCCTTTATATTTTGGATTCTCATCCATAAAAGGAATAATAGCCTCAGCTACTTCTTCAACAGCTTGTAAAAACTCAGTCTCGTGACCGTTTGAAGCTTTTACTTTAGCCATAAATTCATTAATTTCTGCCTGATATTTATTTGCCATGATTTTATTATTTTTTGTAAGCGTAACAAATTTAATTATATTTTTAAATTAAACTTAGTACAGTATCAAAATTGTTTTTTTTATTGTTGGATTCTTATTTATATGTTAAGATAATAACACTATTGGATTAAATGATGTTTGGTTCAATCCAATCGCCGTATTCTTTAATTAAATTTATTAACTCATCTACTGCTTCTGTTTCCGAAATGCTCTTTTTTACCACAGTTTTCTCTTTATACAGATTTATTTTTCCTTTTCCAACACCAACGTAGCCGTAATCTGCATCAGCCATTTCACCTGGTCCATTAACGATACAGCCCATTATACCGATCTTTAATCCTTTTAAATGATTTGTTTTGGCTATGATTTTCGCAGTTGTTTCTTGTAAATCAAATAAAGTTCTGCCACAAGATGGGCATGAAATGTAATCTGTTTTTGATATTCTAGTTCGAGTGGCTTGTAAAATGCCAAAAGCGGTACTTGTATTTAATTGTAATGTTGAACAATTTTGGGTCTTAATCCAAATTCCATCACTAAATCCATCAATTAATAAAGCGCCAAAGTCGGTTGCTGCATACAATTGAAAACTTTCGTTATCAATATCAGAATAGTCATTAAAAATCAGCACTGGATTTTTAACGTTTTGATGCATTAATTCAATGAAAAAACGTCTTTTTTCAGCCATTCTATGAAAATTTGAAGAAAAACTAACTAAAACAATCGTTTCATCTAACTTTTTTAATTGATTGACTAATTCTAAATGGCTTACATCTATGCATACAAAATTTAGTGTGGAAGACGTTTTGTTAGCGGTTAAGAATTTATCTAAATCTCCAAATATAGGATAAGTTTGAGGCTGGTTATCCCAAATGTCGGCATCACAAATTATATTTAAAGTACCAGGTAATGCAAATTTAGGTATAGTTTCACCTGTATAGATATAATCTACAGCTTGCTCTTTAATATTCCATTTATCATCAGTGACATTGTAACCATACCCCACGCCAAATAAATTAGCAGGTGAAATGTTGTCCAAATGTGATAAGTCTGACACAACGACTGGGTGATTTTTCCCTCCTATATTTTTTACAGTAGTTGTATGTCTTTTGTTATGTTCAAAAGGATTGTATGGTAAATCAAAATCAATAGGTTTGATGTAATCATGCGTTGAACGATTAGTATAACGTTCTGCTAATTTTTTAGCTACTGGAATTTCAAATTCAGGTTCTTCCGTTAAGGAAACACGAATAGTATCACCCAAACCATCTTCTAATAAAGTTCCTATCCCTACAGCAGATTTTATTCTTCCATCTTCTCCTTCTCCTGCTTCTGTAACTCCTAAATGTAAAGGATACACTCGGTCTCGTTTTAACATTTTTTGGGTTAAAATTCGATACGCTTGCACCATGATTAGTGGATTTGAAGATTTCATAGAAATCACAAGGTTGTAAAAATCATTGTTTTCACAAATCTGAATAAATTCTAATGCCGACTCCACCATTCCTATTGCTGAATCACCGAATCTACTTGTAATTCTATCTGAGAGTGACCCATGATTTGTTCCAATTCTTATCGCCCTTCCATTGGCTTTACATAATAGTACTAAGGGAGTAAATTTTTCTTTTATTCTAATTAATTCTGTTTTGTAAGATTCGTCTGTATATTCAATTTCTTCAAATTTCTTTTTATCTGCATAGTTACCAGGGTTTACTCTGATTTTCTCTATGTGTAGGGCGGCTACTTCTGCTGCATTTGGTGTAAAATGAATATCAGCTACTATGGGTGTTGTATAGTCCTTAGCATTTAATCCTTCACGAATTGCCTTTAAATTTTCGGCTTCTTTTTTAGACGGTGCGGTATACCTTACCAATTCACAACCAGCGTCTATCATTCTAATAGCTTGCTCAATGGACAGTTCTGTATCCATGGTGTCTGTTGTAGTCATAGATTGTAAACGAATTGGATTGTCTCCACCAAAACCAATATTTCCAACATTAACTTCTACCGTTTTTAACCTTGAATACTCAGTTAAACTGTTACAATACCTAAATTGATTTGCCATAAGTGGTAAAGGTAATGATTTCAACTAAATGTAAACTGATAATGAAATTCATTTTAGTTAAATTACCTAAAAACCTCAGTTCGACATAAGGAAAAAGAATTAAACCCATATAATTGACTAATAATGTACTAGTTATAAATATTACCCCTCTATTAATTCATCTGTTATAGATGAAAAATCAAAACTATTCGAATAAAAAGTAAAATATACAGCGATTTTCAGCCAAATATTAATCAAGCTACCGAGATAGCTCTCTCAATATTAAACCAAAACTCACAGTCTATTTGACTTTTTCTAACGAATCCTTATATCGAACTGAGGTTAAAACTACTACTTTTTTTAAGGAATAACTAAACCATTGAAATAGGACGGGTCACATTAAAAATTATGGGGAGTTGACTATCTTTGTAAAAAACATACATTTTGGAATTAACATTAATTGAATCATTTTTACCTGAACTTATACTTGATTACTT
>Ga0256824_10001173_pt1 | contig 10109 bp, 9 predicted proteins | sample CV67metaG_FD_191570 | JGI IMG/M metagenome (GOLD analysis project Ga0256824, IMG submission 191570) | Hydrothermal vent microbial communities from East Pacific Rise, Pacific Ocean - CV67 | ecosystem: Environmental > Aquatic > Marine > Hydrothermal vents | place: Pacific Ocean: East Pacific Rise...
AAGGAGAGCTTTAAATAAGAGTAAATTTCTCCTATTTATTAATTTTTATCATAAAATTAAGCAATTTCATACCAAATGTCATATATAACTCTAACTTCATCTCTCGGGGTGCTGATACCAATTGTGGTAAAGGCTGAGATAGCGAAAGCTTAATCCGTTGAACTTGAACTGGGTAAATCCAGCGTAAGGAAGAGAACTTTAAAAACTAAATTTTAATTAAAATGCTTTAAATTAAAATTACTTTTTATACTTCTTTTCCTATATATATTTTTATAGGACTACAAAATGACAAAAAATTATAAAGACACACTAACCACTTCAAATGAACTGCTCACAAGAGAGCCATTTCCTGCTTCTACAAAAGTCTATTTAAAAGGCGAAATTCATAAAGATATTAGAGTTCCAGTAAGAGAGATTCTTCTTGGTAACGAAAGCAAACTTAGAGTGTATGATACATCAGGCCCGTATACTGACCCAACCGTTGATATTGATGTGGGAAATGGGATTCCTGCAATTAGAAAAGAGTGGATTTCGGGTCGTGGCGATATTGAAGCGTATGATGGTCGAATTATGGAGCCTGAAGATAATGGGTACTCTACAGATGAGCAACTTGATTATGTAACTGCTGGGGCAAAAGGTCTTGTTCGTACTCCGTTAAGAGCCAAAAAAGATGAAAATGGAAAAGGACTAAATGTTTCTCAAATGTGGTATGCACGTCAAGGAATCATTACTCCTGAAATGGAATTTATTGCCATTCGTGAAAACCAAGATGCTGAAATGAACAGAACCTATCTTCAAGATGAAGAGAGAGAAGCAAGACTCAAAGGCGAAAATTTTGGAGCAAATCTTCCAGAGCAGATTACTCCTGAATTTGTAAGAAAAGAGGTAGCTGAAGGTAGAGCTGTTATTCCATGTAACATTAACCACCCAGAAGTTGAGCCTATGATTATTGGTCGTAACTTCTTGGTTAAAGTAAATGCAAATATTGGTAATTCAGCTACAACCTCATCAATCGCAGAAGAGGTTGAGAAAATGGTATGGTCAACACGTTGGGGTGGAGATACTGTTATGGATTTATCAACAGGTAAAAACATTCACACCACCAGAGATTGGATTTTACGTAACTCTCCTGTGCCAATTGGAACAGTACCAATCTACCAAGCCTTAGAAAAAGTAAATGGTGTTGCAGAAGATTTAACATGGGAAGTATTTAGAGATACATTAATTGAACAAGCAGAACAAGGTGTTGATTATTTTACCATTCACGCAGGGCTACTTTTACACCATGTACCAATGACGGCTAAACGTGTTACAGGAATTGTTTCAAGAGGTGGAGCAATTATGGCTAAATGGATGATTCATCATCATCAAGAGAACTTCTTAAACACCCACTTTGAAGATATTTGTGAAATCATGAAAACGTATGATGTTACCTTCTCTTTAGGCGATGGCTTAAGACCAGGAAGTGGTGCTGATGCGAATGATGAAGCACAATTTGGCGAACTAGAAGAGCTGGGGCGTTTAACAAAAATCGCATGGAAACATGATGTTCAGACCATCATCGAAGGGCCGGGTCATGTTCCAATGCACCTGATTAAAGAGAACATGGACAAACAATTAGAAGTGTGTCACGAAGCTCCTTTCTATACACTTGGGCCCTTGACTACAGATATTGCCCCTGGTTATGACCACTTCACATCAGGAATTGGTGCTGCGATGATTGGTTGGTATGGTTGTGCAATGTTATGTTACGTTACACCAAAAGAGCATTTAGGTCTTCCAAACAGAGAAGATGTAAAAGAGGGACTTATCACTTATAAAATCGCTGCTCACGCTGCTGATGTTGCCAAAGGTCATCCAGGTGCAAGAGCAAGAGACGATGCAATGAGTTTGGCAAGATTTGAGTTTAGATGGGTAGACCAGTTCAACATTGGTCTTGACCCTGAAAGAGCCAGAGAATACCATGATGAAACCATGCCGATGGAAGCTGCTAAAGTGGCACATTTCTGTTCTATGTGTGGGCCAAAGTTTTGTTCTATGAAAATTTCAGCAGAAGTTAGAGAGTATGCAGATACTTTGGGAACAGATGTTGAGACCGCTAAAAAAGTGGGAATGGGCGAAATGTCTATGAAGTTTGAAGAGATGGGAAGCGAAGTTTACGTTGAAGCAGACAAAATAGAAAAAGTATAAAATGTGTGTGGGGGCAATCCCTTGTGGTTGTCCTAATATTCAGGTAGCCACAAGGGCGTACCTCTACATATTTAAAAAGGGGAGAGTAAAATGAACATAGCAATAGCAGGTGTAGGTTTGGTAGGAAGAGTTTTAGCTTTAAATCTCTTAGAACAAGGTCATACACTCACAATTTTTGATGAAGATGAAGCCTATGGAGACAAACCAGCAGGAATGACAGCAGCAGGAATGTTGGCCGTTTTTGCAGAGCTAGAGACAGCAGAATCGGCTATTTTTGACCATGGAAAACGCTCAATTGACTTATGGCCAAGTCTACTTAAAATTTTGAATATTTCTGATGCCTATCAACTTAAAGGCTCTATTATCACAGCCCACCCCCAAGACTACTCTGAGCTTGACCATTTTATATCTACCCTTCAATCTAAAGTTGCAGAGGCTTCAACAATTCAAGTTTTAGACAAATCTGGAATTGTTGCCCTAGAACCCGATTTAGACCAACACAATAAGGCTTTTTATATTCCTCATGAAGGTCAAGTGGATGCCCAACGCTTTATGAAAGCCTCGTCTGATTATCTTTTGGCTCATCCCAATGTTACATGGCATCAAAAAACAAAAATAGATAGAGTTGAAGCAGGAACACTCTATTTTAATGGTAAAGAGAGCCACCATGATTGGGTTTTTGATGCACGTGGATTGGGTGCAAATAAACAAGTAGAAAATTTACGTGGAGTACGTGGAGAAGTTTTTTGGCTAGAAGCACCAGAGGTTAAAATTACCCGTCCTACACGTATGTTGCACCCTCGATATAAAATCTATATTGTTCCACGACCCAACAATCGTTATATTATCGGAGCAACAGAGATAGAGAGTGAAGATAAAAGTGAAATGTCGGTACGCTCTTCTTTAGAACTGCTTTCAGCTGTCTACTCCATGCACACAGGTTTTGCAGAAGCACGAATCGTAAATATGGTAACCAATTGTCGCCCTACCCTTAAAGACAATTTACCAAATATTGAACAATCCGATAAGCTTACCCGAATTAATGGGCTTTATCGGCATGGATATTTACTTGCTCCTGCTATTGTGGAGAAAGCTTTGAATGAGGGATTATACAAACATTAATACAATAAAAAAACCGTAGGTTCGATTTCATCGAACGCGATAGTCAAAGAGGAAAAACAATGATAAAAGTTTCAATAAATGGAGAGATAAAAGAGCTAAACGAGAATCTCAATATCAAAGAGATGATAGAAGCCTTAGAGTACAAACAAAAAGGCTTTGCAGTGGCAGTCAATACAACTTTTATATCAATAAAAAGTTATGAAAGCACCACTATTAATGATGGCGATACCATTGATATTTTAGCACCCGTACAAGGAGGATAGAAGATGAACAACGACACATGGGAAATAGGTGGAAAAACATTAAGTTCAAGACTCTTAATTGGTTCAGCACTCTACCCAAGCCCTGCCAATATGGAAGAGGCGATTAAAGAGAGTGAAGCACAAATTGTAACCGTGGCACTTCGCAGACAATCAGCAGGAGAAGGTGGGGGGAACAATTTTTGGAACATTATTAAAGCGTTAAACATACATGTGTTGCCCAATACAGCAGGTTGCCACTCTGCCAAAGAAGCGATAACCACAGCACAGATGGCAAGAGAAGTTTTTGATACCAACTGGATAAAACTGGAAGTGATTGGAGACCAATACAATCTGCAACCTGACCCTTTTGAAACTGTCAAAGCTGCTGAAATTTTAATCAAGGATGGCTTTGAAGTTTTTCCATACACAACAGATGATTTGGTGGTTGCCAAACGTTTGGCTGATGTTGGTTGTAAAATTATTATGCCGTGGGGATCAATGATTGGTTCAGGAAAAGGGCTTATGAACCCTGACAATTTGTTAGCCATTAGAAAACAGTTTCCAGAACTCAAACTCATTGTTGATGCAGGAATTGGAAAACCCTCTCATGCCACACAAGCGATGGAGCTGGGGTATGATGGCATTTTACTAAACTCTGCCATTGCCCTAGCACAAGACCCCGTAAAAATGGCAAATGCCTTTAAATACGCTGTTGAAGCAGGTCGTTTGGGTTGTGAATCGGGCGTGATGCAGGAGAGGGCTTTTGCTTCGCCTTCTACCCCAACCATTGGAACGCCTTTTTGGCATCAGTTTAAGTAATAATAATTTTTATATATAGAAATTATAAAATACTGTTACAAACACTCCCATTAAAGTGTTACCAAAGGTTACCTATGTATAATATGGTTACACTTTAGGAAAAAAGGGACTTCATTGAGTGATATTACATTAATATTATTAGGAGCAGGTTCAGCGTCTCGCTTTACCCTGCCTCCGAAGAAACAGTGGCTATGGATTGAGAGTCAACCACTTTGGTTGAAAGTAGCCAATGACTTTCAAAAGATAAACAACTTCAAAGAGACGATAATAGTATCGTCTCAAGATGACATACAAAGCATGTCAAATTTTGCAGAGTATACTTTTGTTGTTGGGGGAAAAAGCAGACAAGAGTCTTTAAAAAATGCATTAAAAAATGTGGATACTCCTTATGTATTGGTTTCAGATATTGCAAGATGTTGTCTCGATAGGGAGATGATTCAGCGTGTAATTTCAGCAAAAAAGAACAATACATGTGTAGTTCCTACACTTAAAGTGGTAGATACCCTCTATTTTGAAAATTCTCCTATTGATAGAGAAAATACAAAAATCATACAGACTCCACAACTCTCTTCTACGAATACGCTTAGAAAAGCATTGGACAGAGAGATTGAATTTACCGATGATAGTTCAGCCGTTGCTTCAATGGGTGGAGAGGTTGTTTTTGTAGAAGGGTCACTCAAAGCACACAAGTTAACAACCGTTGAAGATTTATCAAAGCTTCCTTGTTTAGAAAAACCCACTTCTCGTGCGATGACTGGTTTTGGTATCGATATTCATCCTTTTGAAGAGGGAAAAGAGATGGTACTTTGTGGAGTAAAAATTGACTCTACTTTTGGATTTAAAGCACATAGTGATGGCGATGTTGCTATTCATGCACTCATAGATGCCCTTCTTGGAGCATCAGGTCTAGGGGATATTGGGGAATTTTACCCCGACACCTCTAAAGAGTATAAAGGTGTAGATTCAAAAGAGCTTCTACTCGATACAGTCAAAAGAGTTAAAAATCTTGGCTATGTCATTGGAAATGTTGACTTGACTATTATTGCACAAACCCCCAGACTTTTACCCTACAAAAAATCCATGCGTTTTAAACTCGCATCTCTACTTAATTTAACACCAAACCTTGTAAATATTAAAGCTACTACAGCTGAGAAACTTGGTTGGATTGGACGAAAAGAAGGCGTAGCTGTTGAAGCTGTCGCAACACTATACTACTACGATTGGACACAATAATGAAAATAACCATAATTGAGAACGAGCTTTATTTGGCTCAGAGCATATCCAGTAAGCTCAACCTTGCTGGTTATGAAACAGAAGTTTACTCTTCCATAAAAGAAGCAATTGCAACAAGTACAGGAGATGCTTACCTGCTCTCGACAAATCTCCCAGGGCAAAATTTTAACTCTTTAATTACTAAGTATAAAGAGAAAATTATTATTTTAATGGTTTCTTACATTAATAATGATACCGTAGCAGCCCCACTGAAATTGGGAGCAAATGATTATATTGTTAAGCCTTTTATGATAGAAGAGTTACAAAGGAAGATTGAACACTACAAAGAGTATCAAACATTAAAGAAATATAAAAATCTTTATAAAGAGTATAACGAGTACTTGTTACAAGACATCAAAACAGACGATGATATAGACAAAATCTCTACACCTCTTATTGTTTTAACAAATTATATTAAACTTATTGATAAACTGGCTTTTGAATATGCTAAACTTAAAGATAGAGTTTTAATTTTTGTTCCTTTAAGCTCAAAAACTTGGAAGGCTAAAATAGAGAATGCCAATCAAAAGCATATTCTCTATATTTCTGACTTGCAAACATTAAAGAAAGCAGAACGGGAACAGTTATTTCAGATGATTGAAGGCAGAGAGTTTATTATGTCTACCACTTCTGAAATTGAAACACCCTATACTTGTATTGAAATTAATACTGACAATAAACTTTACGATCAAAATGAGATCTTAACCATTGACGATTATGTAAAATTTATTGTCAACAATTTCCAATACCAGTACCCCGATACAGAACTCTCTAAAAAATTAGGAATTTCTCGAAAAAGTTTATGGGAAAAAAGGAAAAAATATGGCATCTTCAAAAAAAAATAAGCAACTATATATAGATGGCGAAGCATTATCTACCTTGGCATTGGTACAAGAAGGATTAATTACTCCTGTCACAAAGCTTATGACTCAAGCTGAAGCTATTGAAGTAAGAGAAACACAGATGTATAAAGGTGTTCCTTATCCTTTTCCCTTTATATTAGCACCTAAAGGAAAACAGAATGAAGCGTGTCTAAAAAGTTTAGAGAAAGGCGATGTGATTGAACTTCTGCATGAACATAAACATGTTGGAGAATTAACCGTCGATGAGACATTTGAAATTGATCCAGAGGAACGATTGAAATGTATCTATGGAACATCTGATCCTTCTCATCCAGGCGTTAAAAATACGATTCAACGAATTGGACATATTGCTGTTACAGGCGAGTATCATGTTGAATATCCTCTTATATCAGGTACAAAAAAAATAATTCAACGTAAAATAAAAGAGCAAAACGCAAAGAATATATCTGCACTCATGTTGGCTGCTAATCCGTTAAATAGAGCCCATGAAAGAATGATACGTCAAGCGTTAGATCAATCAGACATGGTTATTCTCTTTTTATTAAAACCATTTTCTAATGATGGATTACGTTATGATATCCGTCATACTGCACTTATGACTTTTATTGAGAATTTTTTACCTCAAAATAAAGTTGTTGTTGTTCCATTAGAGAATTCTTATATTTTTGCAGGATACAACGAACTTATTTTAGATGCTCTTGTTGCAAAAAATTATGGTTGTACCCGTTTGGTAATAGGAAGCAATCATGCTGGACTGGGACTCTATTATGATCACGATAAGTTAAATTCTATTTTTGATACATCAAAAAACATGAAAATAGACATTACAACAGTTGAACAGTATGTTTATTGTAATAAATGTAGAACGTTGGTTAGTACAACAACTTGTCCTCATGGACAACACCACCATGTACACTACCATTCGCCATCTATTTTACAACTCATGAAAGCAGGGATGATGCCACCATCGGTATTGGTTAGAAGAGAAGTCTCTGCCAGTATTTTGAGTACGCTTTTTCCTGATAGATTTGAACAACTACAAGAACTTTATGACTCTATTATGCCAAATGATGGGCTTATTGAAGAGCATAGTGAAGAAGACTTCTATATTAAACTTATGGGTCTTTACCAAACAACTTCACTCACATAAAAAATACAATGGTCGGTAAAAGCCGACCCTACAGGATAGAAAATGACATTAAACAGACTTTTTATAACCTTTGGTGGCTCTGGTCTAGCTCCAAAAGCTCCTGGAACAGTTGGTAGCTTTTTTGCTCTTATTGTTGGTCTTATTATTTTAGAATTTTTTCCCATGCAAACACTTTTTATGTTTACTTTAGTTGTAACGATTATTGGTATTTTTGAAATTAATAAATATGAAAAATTAACCAATTCTCATGATGACAAAAGTATTGTTATAGATGAGGTTGCAGGGATGTGGTTGGCTCTTATGTTTGCCATCTCAACAGCAGAAACTTTAACTTATGATTATGCATATGAAATTGCAGTGGTTGGTTCATTTGCAGGATTTCGACTCTTTGACATTTGGAAACCTTCTACCATTGGAACAATAGACCGTAAAGTAAAAGGTGGATTGGGCGTTATGGGAGATGATATTCTTGCAGGAATTGCAGGAGGACTCCTAACAATTGTTCTTCTTTTAGGATTAGATAAGGTTTTATAGACCTTATCTTAACAGGCTTAAGAAACTTTTAGAGACAACCTCTTTATAAGATTGAATATCTTCTGCTTTAAGCTCTTTCCCTTTTCGTAAAGAGCTGTGTATCTTCTCTAACTCTTTACGCATTTCACTGTTAATAATCTGTTCTGTATAAAATCCTTCATCTTCCAATTTTATATTATCACGAACAGCATGTGAACGTTTGGCAAGGATAGAGCTGTGATACAAAGCACGTCCTAAAAAGATGTATGGAAAATTTAAATTTTTTATAGGACCAACAGTAAGTTCTCGTTTACCCAAGTTTTGACCCAAGACTTTGACTTCATAGAGATTGTTAAAACCAAATATTGCCCCAACACCCCCTACAACACCCCCAATAAGTGAAGCCATAAAAAAAGTGTTTCCTGCAAACATCAAATCAACACCAACACCTGTTAATGCCCCTGCACTTGCACCTGTAATAATAAGCTCTTTCTCGCTCAAACCAAAAATAGAAGCACTCTCATTAGAAAAAAGTCCTATATCTTCAAAAACCAAATTGTTCTCTATTTTAGCAACACCCCTATGACTCCAAATAGATTCAATTGTAGCCTCTTGCTCTTTCTCAAATTTAATTATCTTTTGACGATAAGCCTCTTTCGCTTTATCTTCCTCAAGAGGAGTACTTTTATCTCCCAAAATTTCTAATTTATGGACAAAAGAGAGAACTTTAATCATATTTTCTACAATAGTATCTACACTCTGTTCAACTTTTTGTAGTTGCAAATCCTCTAAAGCAGAAATAGCAATTTTTATTGGCTCTGTCCACTCCTCTTTGAGTTGAGACATACTCTCTAAGAGACTCATATGGTCTTTGAATGTTGCCTTTATTGGATTAAAAGTACGAACCATTCTAAAATAGTGTCCCAAAGCACTTTTCCATTGGTCTCGATAATCTTCTTCTCCAATAAGATTTAAAATTGCCATAGAGGGTTGCCCACACCAACGAAGAATCTCCATCTCAACTTCATACTCAGGGCCATATGGTTTTGAAGCATCCACAACATAGATAATTCCTGCACCCTCTTCCACTATTGGTTTAAGAAGTTCTATCTCATCCCTAAACTTCTCATTATCCTTATGCTCATAGATAAAAGCACGAAGTAAATCCGTTCGTTTATCTGCAGGAACAGCTCCTTGTGTATGAAGCCATGCCAAAACCCTTCTTGCTCTTTGAAAACCAGGAGTATCAAAAAGTTCATAAATAATTTTTCCATCAACCTTTAAAGGAAACCCTCTTCTAACTTGAGTTGTTCCTGGAGTGTCTCCAATTTGAATAGAATCATCCAATGACAATGAGGAGACTATCGAACTTTTTCCTTTATTAGGATGCCCAACAACAGCAAACCTTGGATACCTACTATTTACAACATTATTCTGCATCAATTACCCATACCTTTTTAGATTTTAACCCTTCTATTTTTCTATTCCAAATTGCCAACTCTTTAAGACTGCTCTCATAAGCCATATTTCTTGTTCCTAAAGGGAAAACTTGAATCTCATCAACCTCTCTATTCTCTATAATCTCTTCCAAGAAATCCACAAAATCCATCGTTGGAGGTTCCCAAGATTTTACATAAAGAAGCACTTTACGACTCGCCTCCATTGCCACTTTTTCATCTTCCAAAAAGCTATGACTTCCACCCACGGAATTGATGGTTAAAGCAGTTAAATTCTTAGAGTCATTGACCAAAAGAATCTCATCAAAAGAGAAATTCCATCCTATAATATTATGATAATTATCTTCTATATACTCAATTGTCTCCAGATACTCTTCTTCAATTGAAGCCTCTTCAACAACTTGAGGTTCAACTTCTTTAATAACCTTTGGTTCTTTTAATGTATCAACTTCTTTAAGAACTTCATTTTTTACTTCATTAA
>Ga0256824_10001174_pt1 | contig 10108 bp, 7 predicted proteins | sample CV67metaG_FD_191570 | JGI IMG/M metagenome (GOLD analysis project Ga0256824, IMG submission 191570) | Hydrothermal vent microbial communities from East Pacific Rise, Pacific Ocean - CV67 | ecosystem: Environmental > Aquatic > Marine > Hydrothermal vents | place: Pacific Ocean: East Pacific Rise...
TCAGATCTTATCTCAAAATGGGTGGGTGGTACGGAGCAAAATATTGCCAATGCATTTAGAGAAGCAAAAAATGAAGGTGCTGTGCTAGTGTTTGATGAAGTAGATAGCTTCTTACAAGACAGAAGAGCTGCAAAGAATTCTTGGGAAGTCACACAAGTAAATGAGATGTTAGTACAGATGGAAAACTTTGAGGGTATCTTCATTGCTACAACGAACCTGATGTCTGGTCTTGACCAAGCAAGTTTGAGACGTTTTGACATGAAGTTGGAGTTTGGGTACTTGAAGCCGAAGCAGGCTTGGAAGCTATTTGTGGAAGAGTGTAGGGGGTTTGGTATTACTATTGAAGATAAACAACAAATCAAAGATAGAATTAAGTCATTCACACAGCTTGCTCCTGGTGATTTTGCTGTAGTGAGACGGCAGAGTAGATTTAGACCTGTGAAGAGTGTAGATTTATTGTTAGAGCGTTTACAAGGGGAGCTTTCTGTGAAAGAGGGGAGTGGAGATGTGAAGATGGGGTTTTTATAATAAATTTATAAAATACATCTTAATATTTTATATGTTTTTAGTATAAAAAACAACATAAAGTGTATACTTTATAAAATAAAAAGAGTGAAAATAGGAAATCAAGATGACCAAACAAGAGCAATTACAAGAAATTCTTTACGAGATGTTTCAAATGGGTAACAGTGATTTGGATTTTGGTATCTATCGTATTATGAATATAAAACATAGTGAGATCACCCAGTTTTTTGACAAGAAACTCTTTGATGGGGATTTATCATTTACAGATGAAGATATTGTTTATTCTAATATGGTTGAGTTTTTTAGTCGGTACTATCAAAATGGTGATTTTGTATCACAGAGGAGATATGCCAGTGGCAGTACCTATGCTATCCCCTACAATGGTGAAGAGGTTAAGCTTCATTGGGCAAACGCAGACCAGTACTACATCAAAACGAGTGAGGATTTCAAGGACTATACTTTCAAGACTCCCTATGCTACTGTTTCGTTCAAGATAAAAGAAGCAGAAACAGACAGCAATAATAATAAAAGTGAAAAGAGATTTTTTGTATTTACTGACTTGATCGAGGAAGAGAATCATCTTGTACTCAATTTTGACTACAAACCTGTCAGTAGAAAAGGACAAAAACTTCAAGATAAGATCAATATTGAAAGTTTTGAAGTGATCAAAGAGAAGGTTGATCTGTCAAAGTATGGGTTGTCTCAGATAGATTACTATGGCAAAGATAAGAAAAAAACTCGAACACTCTTAGAAAAACACCTTGCGAAATACACTGCCAAAAACAGTTTTGACTATTTTATACACAAAGATTTAGCTAAGTTCTTACGGCAAGAGTTAGATAATTTTATAAAAAGTGAACTTATCAACTTAGATGATATTTTAGAGAGTACCAATGAAGTCAAAGAGACTAAATTTGAGCGTATAAAAATATTTAAAGACCTTTCTTTGAATGTTATTTCTTTTTTGTCTCAACTTGAGGATTTTCAAAAGAAGTTATGGGAGAAGAAGAAGTTTGTTATAGAGACGAACTACTGTATGACGCTAGATAAAATAGATGAAGAATATTATAATGAGATTTTCAATAATAAAAAGCAATTGAAAGAGTGGGAAATACTCTTTGGGGATGAGGCTTTAGCCTCATATGATGGGACTAAAGTCCCAGCCCCTGAAGATATAAAGTATCTTGTGCTGGATACTAAATTTTTTGATACAAAGTTTAAATATAAATTGTTGAGTAAGTTTGACAACCTTGATGAAGATATAGATGGAGTGCTTATTTGCGGTGAAAACTTTGGAGCATTGAATCTGCTTCAAGATAGATATAAAGAGCAGATAAAAACTGTATATATTGACCCACCGTATAATACTGGGAATGATGGATTTATATATAGTGATGGGTATGCTCATAGTTCTTGGATGAGTTTAATGGAAGATAGATTAAGATTATCTAAAAATTTATTGTCATACGCTGATAGCCTATACTTCTCTAGTATTGATAAAAATGAATTATATAACTTGAAGATGTTAATGGACAGTACTCTCACTGAATTTAACTTTATTAATGCTATTGTGAATGTTAATAATCCTAAAGGCCGTTCAGACCAAAAAAACTTACCTACTGCACACGAGAATATTTTATTTTATGCTAAAGATGGGGCAATAACTTATGGATGGAACCCACAGCAAAAAGTTATTCGTAGATATAATAAAGTTGATAAAGATGGAAAATATAGATTTATTGACTTAAGAAAAACGGGAGATAATGATAGAAGAATTGACAGACAAAATATGTTCTATTATTTTTACCACAATGAAGATGATGGAATCTTGAGTGTATCAAGAGAAGAATTATCTGATAAAAATTTAATTAAAATTCCACCTATGAAAAACTCTGCCACTGAAGGTCGTTGGAGATGGGAATTAAAAACATCACTTGAAAATATTGATAGATTAGTTGCTAAATATATGCCAAATAAACAGCAATGGAGTATTTTTGAAAAAGATTATTTATCTGATGATGAGAGAGTAATGCCAACAAGTGTATGGGATGAAAAACCCTTTAATAGTGAAAGAGGAACTGAAACATTTGTTAATTTAGGATTTGAAAAGGAAATCTTCAAAAATCCAAAGCCTACTGGATTAATTGAATATATATTTGAACACTCAATTAATAAAACCGACATCATTTTAGATTTCTTCGCAGGTTCAGGAACAACAGGACACGCAGTAATAAACCTAAATCGTGAAGATCAAGGAAAAAGAAAATATATCCTGGTTGAGATGGGAGAGTATTTTGACACTGTTACTAAGCCAAGAATACAAAAAGCCATCTACACAGACAGTTGGGAAGACGGGAAGCCAACGACAAAAAATGGTGTGTCCCAAATTTTCAAATACTTCAAACTAGAAAGTTACGAAGACACTCTCAACAATCTAACAGTAAAAACAAAAGAGATACCTTCGCTCTATAAAAATGAATATCTACTTCATTACATATTGGATGATGAAACGAAACAATCTCAACTTGATATAGACAAGTTCAAGACCCCTTTTGATTATACACTCCAAATCTCTTCGGGCATTGTGGGTGAAACTAAAGAGATAAATATTGACCTTATAGAGACTTTCAACTATCTTATCGGGCTACAAGTCAAAAGTCTTAAAAGCCAAGAGGGAATGATTATTGTCAAAGGTGTTACTCTTCTCAATGAGAATATAATGATTATTTGGAGAGAGAATGAAACTAAGATAAATGAAGAACTCCAAAAAGAGTTTACTGTATATGACAAAGTCTATATCAATGGTGATGTAGATATAGATGCAGAAAATATCTACCTGACAGAAAAGACCTTCTCTGAGCAGATGTTCAAGGGGGTGTAGATGAGTTTTAATGATCAGTTGGTACTCAACCACTACTTCTTATCTCTCTTTGGTGTGGAGTCATTTGATAACTTTTCGGAACTAATGTCAGACAGTAAACTAGAAGAGCCCAGAGCAGATGGATATAGCCAATACATTTATTTACTTGATGAAAACTTCTCTGAAGCATTGACAAAAAATAGTATAGATTTTGATAAGTTGAAATATTATGATGAGAATATTTCAGCACATACTGCTAAACTAAAACGTATCCCCTCAATCAACTGGAAGTATTTTCAGTATCTTACACTACTTTTTACTGAGATATATCTTGATAGATATTTTGATGATAGAGAAAGTTTTTGCGATGAGTTGAATGATTTTTTGGATAAGTTTAACCGAAAAAATGGATTGAAAACACCACAGTTTGAAAGCAGTGAACTCAATAGCTTGAGCTATTGGAATGCAACAGGAAGTGGTAAAACGCTGATCATGCATGTGAACTATCATCAGTACAGTTTTTATAGTAAAAAAGAGCATAGTGCTTATCTCATCACACCAAGTGAGTCTTTGTCCAAACAACATCTTGAAGAACTTCATGATTCCAGTTTTTGTGATGCGGGGATCTTCTCTCTCCATAGTGCCTTACGGGGCAGTTTCAATATCATAGAAAATACCAAAATATCTGATGAAACCAAAGAGAGCCAAGTAGCAGTAGATAGTCTAGGGACTAAAAATCTTGTTTTTATAGACGAAGGTCATAAAGGACAAAGTGGTAATACGTGGAAGAAAAATAGAGATAAAATCAGCATGGATGGTTTTCGATTTGAATATAGTGCCACTTTCGGACAAAGTCTTTCACAAGAAAATGAAGCAGAGTATTCGAAATCTATCTTATTTGATTATAGTTATAAGTATTTTTACAATGACGGATATGGTAAAGATTATTCAATTTATAACATAAAAGATGAAGAAGCAAATTTTACCTACAAAGTAGGTTCACTTTTAAGTTTTTATGAACAGATGAAGATCTATGAAGAGAATAAAACTACTATGCAGGACTATCAAATAAAAAAACCATTGATGGCGTTTGTGGGGCATAGTGTCAACAGTACATCCTCTGCGAAAAAAGTCAAAGAAGAAAATGAAGAAGTGATTTCAGATGTAGCAGAAGCAATCGTATTTATAGATAATTTTTTTAAAAATGATACACAAAAAGAGATAGCTAATATTTTAAATACTAAAAGCGGCATACTTAATATCTATAATAAAGATATTTTCCAAAATAAATTTGAGTATCTGAAAAAACTTGATCTTTCATGCCGTGATATATATAGGGATATCAAAAAAATCCTCTTCAATGCAGATAGTGAGAAACCACTATTGGAACTCAATGAGTTAAAGCAGACTGGTGAGATCAGTCTAAGTGTTTCAGGTCAGGAGTTTGGTGTTGTCAATGTGGGGGAGACTGTTAAGTTGATGAAAACACTATCGGATAAAGGCATAAAGATCAAACAAAAAGCCATCTCATCGTCCCCTTTTGAGCAGATCAATACGCCAGATTCGAAGATTAATATATTGATAGGTGCTAAAAAATTTAGTGAAGGGTGGAGTAGTTGGCGAGTAAGTACGATGATGCTTCTGCGTGTGGGAAGAAGTGAGGGGTCACAGATCATTCAACTTTTTGGTCGAGGAGTAAGATTACGAGGACACAGCTTTAGCCTCAAAAGGAGTACAGCATTTGGCATGCCTATGCCTAGAGAGATGAGAAGTGTGGAGACGCTTAGTATCTTTGGAATTAAAGCTGACTATATGACAAAATTTCAAGAGTATTTGGAAAAAGAGGGCATCGCTACCAGTGATAAATTTGAAATTTGTCTACCTGTGAAAAAGAATGAAAAAAAAGAGATAGATAAGCTGACTATACTTACAAAAAATATCAATGATAATATCTATAATACTTTAAAAGAGTACAGAAAAATACTGGATATAGACCCTAAAATCAAAAAGAAAATAGTAGTTGATCTGTATACCCAATCACAAGTGACAGAATCACAACAAAGACAGCAATCTCTTATTATTGATAAAGACATATTGACTTTAAGTGAGATACCGTTAGCATTATTGGATTGGGATAATATATATTTTGAAATAACAGAGTATAAAAAAAGAAAAAAATATTACAACACCATTATCAAGAAAGAGGCATTGAAAAATATTATAGATCAGGTCAATGTTGAAATTTATATATCAGGTTTTAAATTTGAAGACAGAGGTGATCTGAAACTTATTCACAAAATAGTAATGGAGATACTACGTAAATATTTTGATATTTTTTATAAATTTTATAAAGACCAATGGGAAACGAAGCAGTTGAAGTATATTTCTATGAATAACGATGAGATGCAGCTGCCTACCTGTAAAATAGATGCCAATGATGCCATAGGGGGATATAAATTTAGTATCTCTGTCAGTAAGTTTGACAATGGTGCGGATCTGATGGAGTTTATAAAAGAGTTAGCCCAAAGCAATGATGCCAAAGAGGTGTTGAAGCAGATAAAAGAGTTAGCTTACAGTAACTCAGATCTAAAAGATTTGCTTGCAAAGACAATAAATAATTATGATGACAGCAAATGTGAGGATAATAAGGAAATAGAAGGAGTAGATATTTTTTGCAGTGAAAGTCATCTCTATAATCCCTTAGTCTACAAGAGCGATAAGCAGATTATGATTGATATAGTTCCGCTTGCATTAAATGATGGCGAGAGAAAGTTTGTGAAAGATTTGAAGTCTTTTCTTGAAAAGGAAAGAGGATATGAAGTTTACTTGTTAAGAAATCAAAGTAAAACTGGTGTTGGTTTTTATGGTTTTTATCCAGATTTTATTATGTGGGTATTGAAGGATGATAAACAATACATCAATTTTATTGACCCCAAAGGTATTTTACATCTTGGTTTTGATAGTGAAAAGATTGAGTTGGCATCTAAAATTAAAGACCTTGAAAAAATATTAAATAACAAAAATATTATTTTAAACTCTTTTATTGTTTCAAACACAAATTGGCATGATCTAAACAAGGAGAATAAGAAAAAAGAGGAGTGGGAAGATAATCATGTTGTTTTTCAAGAAGATAAAGAATATTTAAAAAAAATATTTAAAAAAATATTAGGATAAATCTTATAAGAATAACTATATTCATAACATAATTCATGAAAATTCATAATTTAATATATGTTAACTCATAATATGATATAGTGTAGATAGAAGGAAACATATGTATATTAAACGAAATATTACACCTATAGTTTATGAATTATTGGAAGATTTTAGAATAGTAGCCATTAATGGACCAAGACAGAGTGGGAAAACCACGCTTTCACAAGAGATAGCAAAAGCGTTAGATATGGATTACTATACTTTTGACAATGAAGCAACAAGAGTAACGGCTACGCATAACCCCATACCATTTATAGAACAGCTTTCAAAAAAACCATCAGTCATAGATGAGATACAGATGGTGCCAGAAATTATTTCTGCATTAAAAATATCTGTAGACACACTCAATCAGTCAGGAATGTTTCTTCTTACTGGTAGTGCAGATCTTTTTAAAATGTCGACAATCAAAGAATCTTTAGCAGGCAGGATGGTCTCCGTTTCTCTTTTTCCACTCTCTTATTTTGAACTCAATGGATGTTCTCAAAACCTTATTGATATGTTATTTGATGGAAAGATAAACGCATTTGAATATAAACAAATGAGCTATGAGGAGATGATAGAACAAATCACTACTGGTGGGTTTCCTTCTGTTCAGGGTAAGTCCGCTCGATCACAAGAGAGTTGGTTTGAAAGTTATGTGGAAGCACGAATAGAAAAAGATCTTTCTTTAATTAAAAAAATAAGTCAAGAGAATAAATCTGAAATCAATAAACTTTTACGCATTTTAGCGTCTATGACAAGTAACCTATTGAAATACAGTTCACTCTCTAAACATCTTAGTATAAAAGATATGACCGTGAAGTCAGATATAGAAATACTTGAAGCACTGTTTTTGGTTAAACGTGTTAACCCGTACTTTACCAATAGAGGAAAACGAGAGCTTAAAGCACCAAAAATACAGTTTATAGATACCGGTCTAGTTTCACACTTGGTAGATGCAGATGCTCATACCCTCATTACAAAAGAGCGAGAGATGTTAGGAAATCTTGTAGAAAATTTCATTTATGCAGAGCTTTTAAAACATACTACTTATGCTAAAAAAACGACAAAAATTTACCATTATAGAGATGCAGACTATGAGGTAGATCTGGTTTTGGAACAAAAGAATAGTAAAATAGTAGGTATAGAAGTTAAATCTTCAGCCACTATCAAAGCAGAATATGTTCGAGGTCTTGTGCGATTAGCAAAGAATGCTGAAGAGAACTTTGAAGCAGGCTATATCTTTTATGGAGGTCATGAGATTTTGCCTATAAGTAAAGAGGGGTACACTTTTTGGTGTATTCCTTTTGGGATGTTGTTTGGTAAATAATATTACACATACCCCATAGCAACATATTTACCAGATAGCATTGACTGAGCTTATCTGACTATGGAATATGCGAGATCTTTGCTTTATATGTAGAAAGCAGACATAAAGCTGTCAACTTACTAACTACAATATACTATCTCACATAAGAGATGCAGTACAAATAATCCTAAAAAATGTGTCGGGGATTATTTTTAACACTTAGGACAATGAAACTACAATATTTAACAATAGTTTTGTTGCCTATTAACTTGAAAGGTAGGACAATGTTAACACAAGAAGAGATTAAAAAACAACTAGCAAAGATGGAAGAGCCATATATTTATATAGATAGTGCATATATACGTAAGGGTAAACCTATGCATCAACTCTATAACCAATCACACAAAAGACGAATTAAGATTAGTAAGGAATCATTATTTAATATAAGTATTGATGCAACGTTTAATCTAATTCAGGAGCTAATAAAAGAGCATCATACAAAAACGAAGGGGCACTTAGGTATCTTTGGAAAAATACGTTTTTATTATTATAAACATTGGAATGGAAGTATCTATGGATTTGACAAGTATGGAAAATGCCTATGATATTACACATACCCCATAGCTCAACACACCTACCTGAGACCTTTACTATCAATGAAGCAGTATCTCTAAAACAAGAGTTCCAACGTATGACAGACTGGTATACCGATGAACTTTTTGACTTTGATGCTGCTCAGAAATTAGTATTCCCCTATAGCCGACTTTACTGTGATGTGGAAAGATATAGAGATGATAATGCTGAGCCTATGGCTCAAAAAGGCATGGGTGTCTGTTATGAAAAAACATCTTTTGGAACACAATTAAGAGTTGTAAGTGCCAAAGAAAAAGAGTCTATAAAATCAACCCTTTATGACGCACATCATCATACCTTTGAAGAGATGGTGCAAAAAGAGTTAGCACAGAAGGGTAGTGTGTTAATAGTGGACTGTCATAGCTTTTCAAATGAAGTGTTACCACATGAAGAGAGTAGTGTAAGACCTGATATTTGTATAGGTACAGATAGCTATCATACTCCTTTGGTGTTGACAGAGCTTATTTGTAGCTTTTTTGAAGAGGTAGGGTTGGTAGTAGCAGTCAATGAACCTTTTGCAGGTACGATAGTCCCTTTGAAATATCTCAATAAAAATGAAAATGTAAAATCTGTCATGATTGAAGTCAATCGAAAACTCTATCTTGATGATGATTTTTCTAAAAGTGAGAATTTTGATAGAATGAAAGAACGTATACAGGCTGTTTTGAAAGTGATAAGTGAATGAACTATGCAAGATTTTAAATACGTAGAACTTATAGAACAGATAAAACGAGATTTCAAGATTGACTATTATGGGGATCATGGTATTAGCCATTGGAGAAGGGTGTTTTATAACACTCAAAAACTGAGTAAACATTACAACATAGAGTCTGAAGTCTTTGAACTTTTTGCTTTACTCCATGATAGTAGACGTCATGATGAATTTGAAGATATACATCATGGTGTGAGAGCAGCAGGGTATGTACAGAAACTTTTGAGAGATGGTACTATCTCATTAGCTGAAGAAGATGTACAGCGACTCATATATGCCTGTGCCAACCACACAACAAGTGATAAACATGACCCTTTATATACTGACCTTATCGTGCAGATATGTTTTGATAGTGATAGATTGGATATAGGACGCGTTGGATATGTGGTTGATACTGCTTATTTGGCAACAGGTTATGCTAAAAACTTAGCAGATGAGTTATAATAAAATATAAATCTAATACTGAAATGACGAATGTATTGATCAGGTTAAAATACGTATGGAGACAAAAATGACTGAAGAAAATTTTGAAGCACATATGAAAACAATGGGGAATTATGCTTCTCTGACAGATGCTAAAATAGTGTTAGATGCTGTAGTAAACTCTCTAAGACAAGCTATGGTAGAAGGCGAAGAAGTTGAATTGGAAGGGCTTGGAACTTTTATGATAGTAGTATCTGCTGTGCCCATGAAGGGACCAACAAAAGTGCCTGGCTATGATTATAAAAGTAAACCAAATCTTTCAAACCCTTTTGATATAAAGTCTGTAAAGATTCGATTTGACAAGGTATTGAAATATAAAATAAATGATTTATAAAAAACTAAAAAAAGGTTTAGCGTATGGATGCAGCAACTAAAGCAAGAAAAAGAAAGA
>Ga0256824_10001175_pt1 | contig 10097 bp, 9 predicted proteins | sample CV67metaG_FD_191570 | JGI IMG/M metagenome (GOLD analysis project Ga0256824, IMG submission 191570) | Hydrothermal vent microbial communities from East Pacific Rise, Pacific Ocean - CV67 | ecosystem: Environmental > Aquatic > Marine > Hydrothermal vents | place: Pacific Ocean: East Pacific Rise...
TCATCAGATATTGGGAAAGAAAATGCAATTCTTGGCATTAAATTAATTTGTGCAGTATAATCTTCAAAAGCCTCTGCATTAACAGTTGTTACTGAAGCATCTTTTAACCATGGTGCAATTCCTTTACTACCTTGTACAACAGAAGGGTCATTTACTTCAACACCATCAGCACCGTACCAAACATCACCATTCCTATACCCAGTAATTTGTGTAATATTATCTTTATCGTTTACATACACAACATAATCATCACCAATGTTTTCTGGATGTGAAATAGTGTTACCGTTATCAAATTTAGATACTTCACTTGCAGTTTTCGCTTCATAAACTAAATATTTATCCTTTAAAACTGGTTGATTTGCATCAAATACATCTAAACGTAAACCAACGTTAAAGATAATGTCATCAAATGCAAATTTATCCATAATATACCCTGAAATATATACTGGTTGAAAAGCACCTACATGTCTTTTAAAGTTTCCATTGTCATCATAATCATTAAAGTATTTTTGAATATCTGTGTTTCCACTTACTTTTTTACCTGTATGATCATAACCTCTCCAAGATGCATAACTTTGACCTGAATTTAATAATTCATCAGGACTAAACATTGATAATTCAAAAAAGTCAGGATCTAAATTGTCAATGTCAATAAATTCAGTTCCATCAATAAAAGCATCTAAATCTTCTCCTTTATAACCTCTTGATTCTCCTATTTTTTTTCGAACACTATAATCAAAAAAGTTCTGAATGTCATCTTTTTCTTGACCACCATAAGCACCTTTAGAAGCATTTAATCTACTATAAGTTGCTCTTGGCCAAGTTCCATCAAAATCATAAGAAACATTAGACTTATCTAACTCCTTAATGTGACTATTCATATATTGACGAGAAATACCCCAAATACCTGTTGGGCCACGTTGAGAACCTGAAACTGTTCTACTCCCACCATTTTCATATCTTCTATCCCATCTTTGCTCATACTCAAAACCAATTGATACAGCATGATCAGATAAATTGACTGTTCCAGAACCTGTTATTCTTAATTGATCATCTTGTGAAACAAAATATTCGTTTGATGCTGCACCCATGTTTTCCCATATTCCATAAATATTACTAGGTACATCACCATTTCTTAAACCACCACCTTGCTGAACTTGTAAAAGATTTTCATAATGATTTTCTACTTGACCATCATAAATATTAAAATACTGTGAAGTTTGAGCTGCTAAAGGTTGGTTATCACTTGAAGGTGTATATTCAACCAAAACATCTTTAAAACCATTGTGAATTAGACTATCTCCTAAATTAGGTCCTAAATTTCCTTCATAAGTCGCTATACGAGTTGTTTTAAATTTACCAACATACCCATAATTAAACACTCTATTTTCATGTCTTGCATCTTGTCTGTTTCTATGAGATTGAGAATAATCAACCATTAATGTATAGTAAGCAGATTTAATTTTTGAAGTTGAACCTTCTTCATTGTTTTGAAACCTTTGAGTAAACTTACCATAAACTCTCCAATCATAACTTGTTGATTCTCCGAAATTACTAAAGTTCATCAATGAATTACTATACGAATATCTACTTCCTGTATTGTAATTAAATGAACCACCAAATGTTAAATTAATGTTTGGACCAGCGTTCACATCAATTTTACCAGCAGCAGACATTGTACGTCTTCTTGCATTCATTCTCCACTTTACTTGTTCAAAATCATCTTTTGTTAAAAAACTTGAATTATAAAATGAACCTGTACCATTTCCTGTCGGTCTTAATGGACCTAAACCAGTAGAATCATTTAATAAGTCATCTCTAACATCTTTTTTAATTCTATATGCGCCACCATTTGCTAAAGGTCTGTTATCTAAAACATCATTATAATTTCCAGAGATAAAAAATCCTAAAAGTGGTTTACCTGATTTTTTTCCAGAAGAATCTTTTTTCATTAGTAATGGTCCAGAAACCATACCTTCTAATAAGTTATATGCGTATTTATCTAATCCAAATACTTTTCCATCATATCCTAAAGGGTCATCACCTTTAAAATAAAAACCAGAAGTAACACCTTCAAAAGAACCAAAGTATTTAGCAGAAGGTCCTCTTGTTGTAATAGAAATAATACCACCAGTTAAATCTCCATAACTTGCTGGTACACCACCTGTAATAACTGTAACCTCTTGTATTGCTGATTTAGGTAAAGAAGAAGATCCTCTTACTTTAATTCCATCTATATAATAATACGTAGCATCACTACGTGCACCCCTTACACTTAAGCTTTCTCCATCACCTTCTTTAGAATAAACACCACCGACTGTTGAAGCTACACCAGATGCAGAACGAGCTGACATTCTTGAAATGTCTTCTCTTGTCATTGTTGCACCAGAAGCACCACCATCTTTATCAATTAGTGGAACAGTATAACTTATAACCTCTACAACATCTAACATTTCACTTGATGCAGATAGTTCATAATCTCTAATAACATATTTATCAGAGTTTACAACAACACCTTGTTCTTTAATTGTATTATAACCAATAAACTTGATTTCCACTTCATATTTACCAGGCGATAGTGACGGTATAATAAACTTTCCATCAAAACCCGTTGCGGCATATCCTTTATTAACACCGTTTTGGTAAACAATTACCTTAACAAAGGGCAATTCTTCCTTTGTTTTTTTATCAATAACTTTCCCTTTTATAGTTCCTTGCCCATTTTGAGCAATAGTCAAACCTGTTGACATTAAGAGGGTTACTAGTAATACTTTTAATTTATATAGCATAAGTAAGCGTATTTATTAAAAAATCTTAAAACACATTAAGTCGGTAAATATAGATAATTTAAATTTCATTCACCTAATAATTTTAACAAAAATTTAGATTAGGTTTCACATTACAAATATAAAACAGTGATTTAGAAGATGAAAGGCTTAAAAATTAAAAATTAACAATTTTTATACAAGTCTATTGTTTTTCATTGATTTTCCTTTCTGTCTTCTTCTAGCGTTTTTTGCTGCACGCTTCATTCTTTTGCGTGTAGCTTTGTTTTGATTACCCCAAGAACGCTTCTTAGCTCGTTTTTTTGAATTAAAACTGCCTTTACTTCTCTTCATTTTTTTAGACTTACGCTTTGTCTTTACAGTCTTAGCACCTTTATCTTGAGCTGAAACATAATTAGGCATTATAAAGAACAATGCAATAAATAGAGAAATTTTCGTTAATATTGAAATAAATTTAGTTTTCATGAAGCAAATATATAATAGTTTTTTAATGTTTTCAATTATTTTGATTAACATCTTTTTAACATCTTGTGGTGATAAGGAGCAACATCCAATTCCAAATGTTGCCGTAAGTTTAATCATAAATTTAGATTTACCTGCTTACCAATCTTTAAATACTGTTGGTGGTTGGGTTTATGTGCAAGGCGGTTCAAAAGGGATTGTGGTGTATAGAGGTTTTGATAGTTTTACTGCTTTAGATAGGCATTCAACTTATGATGCTGCTGCAGATTGCTCAATTGTAAGTGTTGATTCATTAAACTTTTTTGTTTTGAATGATGGTTGTTCTGCTTCTCAATATAACATTATGGACGGTGTTGTAACCAAAGGTCCTGCAAAATGGGGTTTAAAACCTTATGCTACAAGTTGGGATGGACAGCATAGCGTTATAATTACAAATTAGGTTGAATAAAAAAAGCGTCTAAATAATTTAAACGCTTTTAATATACTTGGATTAGAAAAACTACCTCATTTTTCCTCTTTTACCTTTATTCATTTGAGCTTGTCTCATTTGGTTAGCTGATGTTGCTCTCCCCATATGTTTTTTTAAATCTTTAATGTGCTCAGTTAAATGACCTTTAGTGTCTAATTTCTTACACTCAGCTAAAAGCGATTCAGCTTCACGTCTTCTTCCTGTTTGCATACAAACAGCAGCAATATTTAATTTTGCCATTGCTTTGTCGTGATCTTGCTTTAATCCTTCGTTTAATGCTCTTCTATATAACTTTTCCGTTTCTGACATTTTTAAACCTTCTCTTCCTGTCATAGCAGTTAAATAGTAATAATAAGCACGTTGACCTTTTACTAAATACTGTGGATGTTTAATTTTTTTTAAGAAACTACCTGCTTTTTCAATGTTTTGTTGCCTAAGTTGATTAAATGCTAATAAAATCCATTGATTTCTAAAAATTGTTAATACAATTATAGCTGTAACAAAAATCATTACAATTCCCCAACCCCATGAGCCAGTTATAAACAAAAATACTGTAAACACAAATGCTGCCAGTGATAACCCTAATTTAATTATTAATTCAATCATATTTTTTTTTTTAATCTATTGTTGCAATACATTTTAACTCAATAGCAATTGGAGAAGGTAATGCATTTACTTCTACAGTTGTTCTACATGGCTGTACTTCACCAAAATATTCCGCATATACTTTATTGTACGTTTTAAAGTCTCTTTTCATGTCAGTTAAAAAAGTTGTTACATCAACTAAATTTTCCAATTTGGAACCTGACTCTTCAAGTATTAATTTTACATTTTCAAAAACAGATTTACATTGTGCTTCAAAATCAAACGTTTCATAATTTCCATTTTTATCATACTTTAACCCTGGTATATTAGCTTCTTCACTACCAGAACCTGCTGCTCTTGGACCAACACCAGATAAAAACAACAAATTACCTACACGTTTAGCATGTGGATATAATCCCATAGGTTTTGGAGCTTTATCTATATCATATTTTTTAACTTGACTTGCCATGACTACTATTTTGTTGCAAAGATAATTATTTAGATACAAGACACAAGGTATTTAGACACAAGATTAAGTAGTTACTTAATTTTAAGTATTCATTAATATAATCTTTTTGCTAAATGTTTAAAATTTATGTTGTTATTAAATATCCTGTTACTTACTTTTGTACAATGAGAAAATTACATTTAATTATTGCTTTTTTGGCTTTTATCACCATGCTTATATCTTTAGGTTATGGTATATCGATTCAAAATGCTGGCGACAATTTTTTAACAGAACATTTAAATAGAAATGAAGGCTTTAGTTATTCAATGCCTGAAGAAATACCAACTTTAAGTTTTAAAGCTGCTTTTATTACACTTATTTTTTTAATACCAGGTTTTAGTATTCAAGTTTATATTTATTTAAACACCTCATTAATTCGTATTAAAAAATTAGCCATTGGTGCTTTAATTTGTTTCAGTATTATCTTTTTGTTTGATGCGTTAACTCTAATCAGTCCTCATGTTTATAATTTTAAGCATTATGGTATGATTTGGGTATTATTGAGCTTAACTACTATATTTATTAACGGGGTTTCTATTTTTATCAGAAAGTAATTTAACATCTATTAACAGTTAAATCAATGCTTCTTACAGTTTACCAAAAGTTCTTTGCATTGGCATATTCCTTGCAAATTTGTGATTGTGTTTAATTAAAAAATTAAAATTATGATCGCAAAAAAGAAAAGTAAGAAAGCTGATTTAGAAGGTAAAAGATTTGCCTTTTTTCAAATTGGATTAGTTGTAGCAGGGGCATTGACTTTAGCTGCATTTCAATATTCAGGAATTAGATTTGATTCACTCGCTATGAATGATACAAAATCTGATTTATATGAAAACTTAATGGTTGAACAACCTAAAGAGTTTATTATACCTGTAAAACAGAAAATAAAACTAAAAGTTACACTTCCATCAATGGGAGAAATAAAAGAAGTTGATAAACTTTCTGATAAAGTGGTAACTAAGGTTAATGATGATATCATTAAAGAATTTGTAATTGATGGTACAGGAGAAAAAGATGGTGACTTGGATGGAGTAATCGTTCAAAATGGTGGAGATCCAATATTAGATAATCCAAGCGTTATGCCTGAATTCCCTGGTGGATTAACTGCAATGAATAAATGGATTGCTAATAATATCGATTTGCCATACTATGCAGAAAAGATGAATGGAACACTATATGTTGAATTTGTTGTAAATAAAAAAGGTGAAATTACTAAAGTAAAATTAAGTAATAAATTACATCAAGACTATGATAAAGCTGCATTAGCCGTTGTGTCAAAAATGCCAAAATGGACACCAGGTGAGCAAGCTGGTAAGCATGTAAATGTTAGATACCATTTACCAATAAAATTTGTTAATTATTAACAAAGTAAAATACAAACCAATTAAACACATTAAAATCATCTACATTTTGTAGATGATTTTTTTAATGAATCAGCATTTAGGATACCCTACATATTTTGATAAGACTCTGATGACTTTTTACCTCCAGCATCATAAACAGCAGGACAATCTCTTTTTACAAATAACCAAGCAATTTTTACAGAAAAAATGATAGGCTGATATTTACTAGAAAACCATCTATGACTTGGATTAAAATTACGCCAATTCCAAGCTGTTAGTATAGGTGTTTTAAGTGTGGGTATAATAAAGAAACCATCTCTAGGTTTAATACCCCAACCAATCGAGTAGTGTAATTGTGTTAAAAACTTCTGTTGATAATCTTCACTGCCAAGTGCAGTATACGTATTATCTTTTCCTCCATATACAGTATAATCTAAATTCAATCCAATAGATTGATCTATAAAATTCCATTTACTTAATTGCCAAACATTATGAATGTCAATCCGAGCAAAGGCTGCACCAAAATTAAAATTTGACTTTGTTTCTGTTTTATCTTTTAATATTAACTTTTCTTGACCACCAAAATGTTTTATTCCTAAACTATAATCAAAATAGTGGAATACTTTTTTTCTTTGTTTAAAAACGTGTTCTAATCCTATTTCTAAATAATAGCCTGGTGTTCCAATTGGTTTTAAGTCGTAAGCTTTTTCTTCATCTTCATTTGTATAGCCAACCATATAAGTTAACCCTGGTGAAAAGTGCCAGCCAAAAGGTCTAAAATGACTACGGCTATGACTATAGATAGCTGCCCCTCTATCTCCTGCAGTAGAAAAAGGGTTTTTTCCTTTTCTGGAATTATTTCTTTTATTAATACCACCTTGTGCGTTAATTGAAAATGAAATGATTAGTATTGATAAAATGATTAGTACTTTTTGTAACATACCTTATAGTTTAATTAACGTTGCCAATGATCTTGATATTTGGATTCCATAAAGCGTTTACGCTTTCTAACTTCTTTGGGTTTACCATAGGCGGCACTAATCCTCCAGATAATTAACCCTGCAAACAACACAAAAAAGGCTTGTGCCATTAATCGTGTCATTGATGGTAAATCACTTGCTTTTCCGTTTAGAAATTCTGCTATTAATTCTGGTGAATAGTTTTCTATCATTATTATTTGTTAGCTAATATACCTTCTTTTAAGATTTGACCAAATCTATAACTATCTTCATAACTATTATATAACGGAATTGTTGCTAAACGTATCACATTTGGTTCACGCCAATCAGAAATAACACCTTTTTCTGTCATAAAATCAAATAATGATTTACCCATTCCATGTGCTAATATTGATAATTGTGCTCCTCTTTTTGTTTTGTCTTTTGGTGTAATAATTTCTAGTGTACAAATATCTTTACATTCGTCAGACACTTGATTTATTACAAACTCTGTATAAGCTGTTAAGTCATCACGTTTTTCACAAAGGGCTTCCATACCTACTTCATCAAAAATATCTAAAGCTGCTAAATGTGCTGCCATTCCTAAAATTGGTGCGTTACTTAATTGCCAACCTTCTGCACCTTTCATTGGTACAAAACCAGGTTCCATTAAAAAACGAGTTTCTTTGTCATAACCCCACCAACCAGCAAAACGTGGTAATTCTGGATTAAATTCATGTCTTTGGTTAACAAACATTCCTGATACACCACCTGGACTTGAATTCAAATATTTATATGAACACCAAGCTGCAAAATCTACGCCCCAATCATGTAATTTTAAATTAATATTACCTGCAGCATGTGCTAAATCAAAACCTACAGTAGCACCAACTGCATGCCCTGCTTTTGTAATAGATTCCATATCGAATAATTGACCTGTGTAGTAATTTACCCCACCAATCATAACCATTGCTAATTCATCTCCACAATCTGCTATAGCTTTTAAAACATCTTCATCTCTAACTGTATGTTCACCTTCTCTTGGTGCAATTTCAACTAATGCTTCATCTGTTGTAAATCCATGAAATTTCACTTGACTCTCTAATGCATATTGATCAGATGGAAAAGCTTTTGATTCACAAATAATTTTATACCTTGATTTTGTCGGTCTATAGAACGACACCATTAATAAATGAAGGTTAGTAGTTAATGAATGCGTTACAACAACTTCAGTAGGCAAAGCACCAACAACGTTTGCAATTTTTTCTGTTAAATACTCGTGATATTTAAACCAAGGTTTTTCGGCTAAAAAATGACCTTCTACACCCCAATCTTTCCAAGCATCCAATTCTTTAACGATATATTCTTTAGTTGATTTTGGTTGTAATCCTAAAGAATTTCCAGTAAAGTATATGGTTTCAATTCCATTAATAACGGGAATGTAAAACTGTTCTCTATATGACTTTAATGGGTCGTTTGCATCTTTTTTTTGTGCAAATTCAAGTGAATTAATGTAATTTGACATGTTTTATTATTGGTTTTTTCAAAGATAGTATTTTTTTTTAAACGTATCCTTTCAAAAGCAACGCAAGAAGCAAACAAAAATAGTATATGTTAGAAATATACAAAATTGAATTAATAAATATAAAGAGAATAATACTTTTCTAAGTATTAAAAATACTTATCATTACATTTTACTCTGCCGAATATTTTTCAAAATCATATTCTTCAATTGCCATATAATAGTTGAATTTATCTACCGAAAATTCTTGTGTGTTTTTTGGTAAATCTATTTCTTGTGTTATGGCTGATGGATAAACTCGTGTCAACTTATCTCCAATATATACGTCTATTGGCATTTTAAAGTCTGAATCTACATTTACCCATTTATGATATAAAACAATGGTTTGCTTTTCGTGATTATATACCAAAGAATAATTATACTTTGGTGGCCTTCTATTGTTTAAATATTGTTTAAAAAACCAACTATAATCCTGCCCAGTTTTTTGATTAACTAATTCAATAAAATCAGCTGATGATACAATTTTACGGCAATTTTCAAGATGGAATGTTTTTAAAATATCAAAGAAAACTTTATCGTTATTAAGCGTACTTCTCAATGAATGCAAAGTTAATGCTCCTTTAACATAAGGGTCACTATCTTTGTATGTCCAATACTTTACATCCCTTGGTCCGACCATTGGTTTTTTATTTTTTATTGTAAGGCTGTAATTATACAAATAAGTTAAGTAGGCTTTATATCCACTGAGGTCTTCTACATAAAGTGCTTCAGAATAAGTAGCGAATCCTTCATGTAACCAAATGTCGGCAAAATCGCCAACTGATACAGAATTTCCCCACCATTCGTGTGCCGTTTCGTGTAAAATTATATAATCAAAGCCATTATAATTATTTTTATACTTATCTCCATAAGCTATTGCTGATTGATGTTCCATTCCTGCAAAAGGTGATTCAACCAACTTATAGCCATCATCAAACCATTGATAATCTCCAAAAGTTTCCTCATAAAAATGGAGCATATCATTAGTTTGCTTGAAATGTTTTTTTGCTGTTTCTAAATTCTGAGGCAATACATAGTAAGTCAATTGGTGAGTAATAGAGTCTTTTTTATATGGAATTTGAAATGTTCTATAATTTCCGATATAAAAAGTAATGTTGTAATGATTAATTGGATTGGTTACTTTCCAAGTAAACGTTTCCATGTCTGACCCTCTTAATTTTCGGTCTATTAACTTGCCGTTACTGACGCAAAATAAACCTTGGGGTACAGTAAAACTCATTTTAGCAGAATCAGGCTCATCAGATAAATGGTCTTTTAATGGCCACCACAAACTTGCACCATCTAACTCACAAGCTACACCAAGCCAAGGTTGTTTTGAATTATCTGTTTTCCAAACAAAACCACCATCCCATGGTGCTTTTTTGGCTTTTTGTGGTTTCCCATTATAAAATACAGTAACTGTTGCAATTTCATTCTTTTTTATT
>Ga0256824_10001176_pt1 | contig 10095 bp, 8 predicted proteins | sample CV67metaG_FD_191570 | JGI IMG/M metagenome (GOLD analysis project Ga0256824, IMG submission 191570) | Hydrothermal vent microbial communities from East Pacific Rise, Pacific Ocean - CV67 | ecosystem: Environmental > Aquatic > Marine > Hydrothermal vents | place: Pacific Ocean: East Pacific Rise...
GTTGTTCCTTCATGGCGATTAGCGTTTTCAAGTCAATTGAAACAACTGTTTATGGGGCGAACTGAATTAAGTAAAACGACAACGACTCCCCTTAATTTTTCACAAGAAAATTGGATTTTATTTGATTCAAAAGAAATGCCTTCTTCTTTTAATCAATATAAGGGTAAACCTATTGTATTAAACTTCTGGGCTACTTGGTGTCCTGGTTGTAGAGCCGAATTACCTCAAATTAAAGCGCTTAAAAATCATTTTAAAGATGATGTTACATTCATATCAGTAACAAATGAATCTTATGATGTAATTAATGCGTCAGGAGAATATGAAAATCATTCTGACTTTATTTATTTTACACAATATTTTCCAAAGCAATTTGATTTTTCAGCTTACCCTACTACATTTATTATAGATTCTGATTTTAATATCGTTCAAAAAATTGAAGGTTCAACTAAATTAGATTCTGATGAAAATATTAAATTCCTAAAAGGATTATAGTTTATATTTTAATTATATAATCAACTTATTATCTTTATGTTTGTTGATTATGCGTTATCTATTACTACTTTGTCTCTTTAGTATATCTTTTACATCATCTACTCCATCAGAGAAAATCATTGGTGTTTGGCTCAGTCAAATTAAAGATTCTAAAATTGAAATATTCAAATCAAATGGAAAATACTACGGTAAAGTGGTATGGATACATAAACCGAATGATGCTCAAGGTAGACCATTGAGGGATATTAAAAATCCAAACTCTAATTTAACCAAAACACCTATTTTAAATTTAATAATTCTTAAAGACCTTACTTATTTGGATAATGAATGGCGTAATGGTACTATTTATGACCCTAAAGAAGGTAAAACGTATGATTGTAAGGTTTGGTTAGAAAATGACCAATTGAAGCTGCGTGGTTACTTAGGTTGGTTTTATGATACAAAAACGTGGACAAGAGTAAAATAGGAATACTCAATTTGGCTACTTTTTTATAATGAAATCGGTTCAAAACAAAAACACTCAACCTGACTATCTATTTTATTAAAACATTAATGTTGGTTTAAATGGAGGTTCTCTTAATAAGTTTCTCTTAGATAAATTTTTATCCTATTAGGTTTGCTCTAGGTGTTGTGTTTACAATAATTAGTTAAGATTTGTTTTACTGACCTTTTTGGAGATTTAATGAATAATACTCAATCTAATTATTTATTCTTATACGAAAAAACCTTGGATGCTTTAAAATATGAACTTTAAAACCTCCAAGGTTATGACAATCTTTATTCTGTATAATAAATCTACATTCTTTCAGGAACATCTATTCCTAATAAGCTCATTGATGATTTAATGATACCAGCAACTGTTTTAGATAATTGTAGTCTTAAGTTTACTTTAGCTTCATCTTCTTCTCTAAAAATGCTTACAGATTGATAAAATGAATTATACATTTTAACTAATTCATAAGTAAAATTAGCTATTAACGCAGGACTGTGATTTTTACCAGCTTCTGCAATTAATTGAGGATAACCTACTAAATGTTTAATTAACTCTTTTTCTGAAGCATGTAAATCAACTCCATTTTGTACAGTAGTTAAATCACCACCTTTACGTAGTAATGATGAAATACGAGCATGTGCATATTGTATAAATGGTCCTGTGTTTCCATTTAAATCAACAGATTCTTCTGGATTAAATAGCATACGTTTTTTAGGATCAACTTTTAATAGGTAATATTTCAAACCTCCCATTCCAATCATATTGTAAAGGTTATCTTTCTCCTCTTCAGACATCCCTTCAATATGACCGCGTTCTTCCGTCATTTCTTTAGCTTTTGCAACAACATCAGCCATTAAATCATCAGCATCTACAACCGTTCCTTCTCTTGATTTCATTTTACCTGATGGTAAATCAACCATGCCATATGATAAATGGAAACAGTTTTCAGCCCAAGAATAGCCCATTTTTTTAAGTATTAAAAACAATACTTTAAAGTGATAATCTTGTTCGTTTCCAACAGTATAAATCATTCCGTTTAAATTTGGAAAATCTTCATAACGTAAATTGGCAGTTCCCATGTCTTGTGTCATGTAAACGGATGTTCCGTCTGAACGTAATACTAATTTTTCATCTAATCCTTCATCAGATAAGTCAATCCAAACTGAACCATCTTCCTTTTTAAAGAAAATACCTTTTTTTAAACCGGCATCTACTAAGTCTTTACCAGTTAAAAAAGTAGTCGATTCATAATACAATTTATCAAAATCAACTCCCATTGCTTTATAAGTTGATTCAAAACCTTTATAAACCCAGCTGTTCATTTTTTCCCATAAAGCATATACTTCAGGATCTTTTGATTCCCATTTTAATAGCATTTCTTTAGCTTCAGCCATTACAACTGTTGCATTTTTTGCTATTTCTAATATTTTAGAATCTAATGCTTTTATTCCTTTTTCGTCTTTATCAGCTTTAGCTGATTCAAATTTTAAAAATTCTTCTTTCTGTTTTTCTGTTGCGTTTGAAAAATCACTATTAGCCCACTCTGCAACTACAGAATTAGCTTGTACTTTTAAATGCTTGTCAAATTCAACGTAGTACTTCCCTACTAATTTATCGCCTTTTAAACCTGTTGATTCTGGTGTTTCACCTTTTCCAAACTGTTGCCATGCTAACATACTTTTACAAATATGAATTCCACGGTCATTAATAATTTGAGTTTTTATAACTTCATTACCATTTGCTTTTAAGATTTCTGATACAGAATACCCTAAAAAATTGTTTCTTAAGTGACCTAAATGTAATGGTTTGTTTGTGTTTGGTGACGAATATTCAACCATTAAAGTATCGGCTTTGTCTAAATTAAAACCAAAACTTTTTGTGTCAATCGAATCATTTAACTTGCTAACCCAAAACGAATTAGATACAACTAAATTAACAAATCCTTTAACAATATTAAAATCAGAAACATCAGCTACATTTTCTTTTAAAAACTGCCCTATTTCTTCACCAGTTTGTTCTGGTGATTTTTTAGATGTTTTAAGTAAAGGAAACGTTACCAAAGTGATATCTCCTTCAAAATCTTTCCTTGTTTTTTGAAATTGTACTAAATTATCATTCGCTTCAACCCCATATAACTCTTGGATTGCAAACTTTACTTTTTCTGTTAATAATTGTTCTAAATTCATTTTTTAATATTTTATACAAAGATAATTTAAAAAGCTTTATTTTGTTAAATTTATAATAAAAAATACAACTGATTTCTATATCACATCTTAACTTTTAAAAGTCAAGTTGAAATGTGAAAAAATAAAGCATAAAAAAACCGTTAGCAAAAACTAACGGTTTTTAGTATTGTTTGAATTGAATTAATCCATTAAAGCTTCTAACTTAGCTACTAAAGTAGCTTCAGGTACTGCTCCTACTGATTTATCAACTAACTCTCCGTTTTTCATGAAAATAATTGTTGGAATATTTCTAACTCCAAATTTAGCTGAAATTGAACCGTATTTGTCAACATCAACTTTTCCAATTACAGCTTTTCCTTCAAAGTCTGTTGCCATTTTTTCAACAATAGGTCCAACCATTTTACAAGGTCCACACCAAGCTGCCCAAAAATCAACCATTACTACTTTGTCTGATTTAACTGCTAATTCGTCAAAATTTTCTTCTGTAAATTCTACTGCCATTTTATATGTTTTTTAATTTGTATTTTAATTTTTTACTAAAGTAATATCGATTTTGGATTAATCAAATAAAATGCCATAAATTTTTCGAGTAAAATTGACATTTTATACTACAATTTTGTCAGTGTTTACTTTTTAATTGTTTCTAAAGTGTTGTTTTTGTCAGTCTTTGATGAAAATAACCATAACATTAAATATACTAATCCTGCATTAATCCCTAATAATTCTGAACCAAATTCATAGTCAGTTAAATCCGTTAGCATAAAAGTGATGAATAAATACAATGCTATTGCTACACCAATTGAAATTACAAAAGCATATACATCCTTAATTCTTTTTTTTGTTAATACACCAAACATGAATAAGCCTAGCAGTGGTCCGTAAGTATAATTAGCAGCACTAAATAACTTCCATACTACCCCATCATTTTCCATTGAATTAAAGATTAAAATTACTACCAATAATAAAACAGACATGCCAATATGTGAATATTTTCTGATTTTAAGTTGTTCTGCCTCTGGTTTAGATTTAGAATTAAAAAAATCAATACTAACAGATGTTGTTAATGAAGTTAAGGCAGAATCGGCTGAAGAATAAGCGGCTGCAATTAACCCTAAAAAGAAAAATATACCTACTGACAATTGTAAACCACCTTCTAATGCTATAGATGGAAATAATCTATCACCTTTACTACCATGACTCGCCCATATATCCATCATTTCTGGATTATCATGTAGATATACAAACAATAAACCTCCTAAAGCCACAAACACCACATTTACAAAGAATAATACAACAGAAAAGACCATCATGTTTTTTTGAGATTTTTTCAAAGAAGAAACTGACAAGTTTTTTTGCATCATGTCTTGATCTACTCCTGTCATTCCTAATGTTAAAAACATTCCTCCAATCAATCCTTTTAACCAATAACTTTTTGCATTTACATCATCTGTTTGCCACATTTCACCCATTCCATGGTCCGAAATTGATTGGTAAATATCTGACAATCCTAAATTTAACTCGCTGGAAATGTAATAGACACTTAAACCAACTGCTATTAACATAAATAAGGTTTGCAATGTGTCTGTCCAAACAATAGTTTTAATACCACCTTTAAACGTATACACCCAAATTAAGAGAATACTAAGTGTTACAGTCATCCAGAACTCTATCCCCATTTGAGCAAATATAAACTCGTGCAATACATCTGCTACTAAGTACATTCTTAATGAAGCGCCAATTAGCCTTGATACTAAAAAGAAAGTAGCTCCCATTTTATAAGTATACTTCCCAAATCTACCTTCTAAATATTCATAAATAGAGGTTAAATTCATTCGGTAATACATAGGTAACAAAACAAACGCAATAATGGCATATCCTACAATGTATCCTAATGACATTTGTAAATAAGAAAACTGTCCACCTTCTATAGTCCCAGGGATAGAAATAAAGGTAACACCAGATAAAGTTGCACCTATCATCCCAAAAGCAACAACATACCATTTACTTTTTCTATCTCCAGTATAAAACGACTCATTATCCGCTTTTCTACCAGTGAAATACGAAATCAAAAGTAAAACAGCAAAATAGCCGATTAAGATTGAAATTAATAAAGTATTTGTCATTTTTTAATGTATTAAGTCGTTAAATATGTAAGTAGAGCGTATTTTATTTTAAAATATAATTGGCTAATGATTTAAACAAAACACTTCAACTATTAACCAATAACTATATCACTAATAACTAACTTATGGTAACCATTTTTTTTCAAAATTAGGTTTACGCTTTTCTAAAAAGGCATCTCTACCTTCTTGTGCTTCTTCAGTCATATAAGCTAAACGAGTAGCTTCACCAGCAAATACTTGTTGCCCAACCATTCCGTCATCCGTTAAATTCATTGCGAATTTTAACATTTTAATTGACATTGGCGATTTTCCTAAAACCTCTTGTGCCCATTCATAAGCAGTATTTTCTAAATCAGCATGTGGAATAACAGCATTTACCATTCCCATGTCAAACGCTTCTTGTGCTGAATAATTACGTCCTAAAAAGAAAATTTCTCTTGCTTTTTTCTGACCTACCATTTTTGCTAAGTATGCAGAACCATAACCACCATCAAAACTAGTAACATCTGCATCTGTTTGTTTAAATATTGCATGTTCTTTACTGGCTAAAGTCATGTCACACACAACATGCAAACTATGTCCACCACCAACTGCCCAACCTGGCACAACACAAATTACAACTTTAGGCATAAACCTAATCATACGTTGCACTTCTAATATGTTTAATCTATGCTGACCATCATTACCAACATACCCTTGTTTACCTCTTGCTTTTTGATCTCCTCCACTACAAAATGAATAGACACCATCTTTTGATGAAGGACCTTCTGCAGATAATAATACACAACCAATAGAAGTATCCTCTTGTGCATCATAAAATGCATCAATTAATTCAGAGGTTGTATTTGGTCTAAATGCGTTTCTAACATCAGGTCTGTTAAAAGCTATCCTAGCTACTCCATTAGACTTTTTGTAAGTAATATCTTTGTATGTTTTGGCTGTTTTCCAATCTATTGTTCCCATTCAATTTGTTTTTACACAAATTTAAAAAATTATTAATTGATTTAAAAAATATTGGTCAAAACTTATTCACAACTAATTAGTCATTGCTCCAAACATTGACTTCATGTAATCTGATAATTTAGTGAATTGTTTATCTAAATAAAAATTGACTCCAAATCTAAATACAGGTTCTACAGAAAAAGAGTGAATTGTATTTGTAAAGGTTCTCATACCAAGTGAAACATCTACTCCCAATCTATTTAACACAATAATTCGTGTTGGGACTCTTAACGTACCTCCAACATAAAAAAAGTATTCTTGATTTAATATAGAAACAGATTCATAAGTTAACGTACCAAACATAACTGATGTTTCTGCATAAAAAAAAGTGGTTAATCCTTTAGGTTTTAGTGATGACACTAAAGTTATAACATCTCGTCCGTTGTCAATGTTTTTTATTGGTAAGTAATACCTTAAAGATGGACCTATGCCTATCCTACTGAAAGTTGATTTATTTGGTTGTGTAAAATGTGTATTTATTCCAATAGAAAATGAATTATTCAAGGCATAGTTAATACTTAAATTCAAATTCCCATAACTTTTTTTTCTTGTTGTATCAGGAAATTGAATTAACATTTTTTTTGACTCATTTGGCATGTTTCCAAATACAGAAATGAATAAATTTTTTTTTACCAATTGAGAATACCCTAAAAAGGGTATTATTATTATTACATATAATAATACAATTGATTTTTTCATTACTTAAATTTTAAGTATAAACGATTTAATGATGAAAATGGATGCTTTACTATCTTATATATCCCCTACCTTTTTATACAAATCGTAAATAATTCCATCACTCAATCCAATTTTAGGAGCATAAATTTTATATGCTTTTAATTCTTTTAGAATTTTAGTATAAATTGTAAGTGCAGGTACAATTACATCTGCTCTATCTTGTTTTAAATTATACGTTTTTATTCGCTCACTAATAGTCAAAGGTTCAATGTTTTGAAGTAGTTCATCTAACTCATCTAAATACATTGGTTTCATATATTCTTTATCAAATAATTTATGAATTTTGTTAATATTCCCTCCTGTTCCAAAAATTTGATATTTTGTTTTTTTATCAATATTATCTTTCAACCATTCATCAATTCTATCCCAAATATTGTCTTTTACTTTACCTTGTAATAAACGTATTGTACCTATTTTAAATGATTTTGCTGATTTGATTCTACCATTTTTAAAAATAGTTACTTCAGTACTTCCTCCACCTACATCAATCACAACATAAGGGTTGTTATTGTCAATTTCTAATAATGAAAAGGTAGAAAAAATTAAATTAGCCTCAATAGAACCATCAATAATTTCAATATTAATACCTGTTTCTTTCAAAATATGTTGTTGGACTTTTTTTCCATTATTGGCTTCACGCATGGCAGATGTAGCACATGCTCTTAAATTTTTCACATCAAACACTTCGGCTAACAACTTAAAAGCTTTCATGGTTTTTGTAAATTCAATAATCTTTTTTGGACTAATCTCTCCATTTTCAAATACTTCAATCCCTAATCTTAATGGAACACGTGTATAGGAAATCTTTTTAATAAATGATTTTCCCTTTTCATTTTCCAAAACTTCAGCAATTAAAAGCCTTGCTGCATTTGTACCAATATCTATCGCTCCAAATTTCATTATGCTTTAATTTTTTGTTTTAAATATTTATATGTTTCAATCTGTGAATCACATTCGTTTTTAGAGTTTTTAAAGTATTTGTTTTTTTGAAACTCATCTACAAGTCTTGATTTAACATTATCTTTCCATTGTAAGTTAAATATATGCTTTAAATCGTATTGAATATCTTTATCATAAATAGGAGTTGCTACCTCAATGCGTCTATCCATGTTTCTTTCCATCCAATCTCCAGAAGAAATAAAATAGATTGGATCTCCTCCATTTTCAAATATAAATACACGAGTATGCTCTAAAAATCGACCAACTATACTTCTTACTTCTATATTTTCCGATTGATTTTTAATACCAGTTTTCAAAGCACACATTCCTCTAACTATACATTTTATTTTGACTCCAGCATTTGAAGCTTCATACAGTTTCTTAATCAACTTAACATCAACTAAATTATTTATTTTTATGCATATACTCGCATCTTCATCTTGTTTCGCTAATTTTATTTCTTTATCAATCAAAGCTATAAATTTACGTCTTGAATTAAAAGGAGACACTATTAATTCACGAAATAAACTACGGTCTATGTTACTTTTGAAAATTTTAAATACCTTTTCTACTTCATTTGTTATTGATTTATTTGCTGTCAATAATGAATAATCTGTATAAACTTTTGCTGTTTGTTCATGAAAATTTCCAGTTCCAATATGTGCAATTGACTTTATTGAATTACCTGATTTTCGTTTAATTAAAATCAATTTTGAATGTACTTTTAGATTTGGTACTCCAAACATTACAATCACGTCATTATCTTCTAAGTATTTTGACCAAACAATATTATTTTCTTCATCAAAACGTGCTAATAACTCAATGATTACGGTTACTTTTTTACCGTTTTTTGCTGCATTAATCAACGCATTAATAATTTGAGATTCTTTTGCAACTCTATATAAGTTGATTTTAATACTTAATACTTTTGGATCAATAGCTGATTCTTGTAGTAAATCAACTACATGATTAAATTTATGAAACGGATACATTAATAATATATCTTTTTCATAAATGGATTTAATGATTGGTTTTTTAGGGGTTGAAATTGATGGATGATTTAATGGTTTAAGTTTTTTATTGACTAATGATTTTTGTCCTAAGTCAGGAAAACTCATAAAATCTTTAAAGTTATGATAACGTCCACCTGGAATAATATTTTCTCCAGCAGTTAAGCCTAATTTTTCAATTAAATAAGTCAAAATATCTAATGGAAAAGCTGAATCGTACACCATTCTAACTGGAGCTCCTTCGGTACGTAGAGCTACACTTTTCTGCATTTTTTGATAAAAACTTTTTGAAATATCAAGGTCAAAATCTAATTCAGCATCACGTGTAATTTTAAATGTGTACGCTTCAATTTGATCAAAATCAAATATGTAAAAAATATCTTTTAAATTGAAACGAATAATATCATCTAATAAAATCACTTTTTTCACACTATCATTAACATGTGGAAGCACTATGAATCGATTAACTGTTTTAGGAATTTCAATTAATGCATATCTGACTTTATTTTTTTGAAATTCAGTCATTTTTGCTGCCAAATAGATACTATCATTCTTTAGTTTTGGAAACTCACGTTTGTCAGACAGCATAATTGGAACTATGTGAGGTCTTATTGTGTCTTGGAAAAATTGTTTAACAAACTCTTTATCTTCTGAACGTAGGTGTTTTTCTGTTGTTTGAAGAATTTGTTTATCCTTTAAGTCTATTAATATTTTTTGATAAGCTAATTCAAATTGTTGCTGTTGGCGAACTACAACTTTTTTAATCTCTTTTAAAAGTTGTTTTGGAGTACCATTAAACCCTTCTACTTTACGATTTTTCAATTCAATCAATCGTTTAATAGTGGCAACTTTCACTCTGAAAAATTCATCTAAATTATTTGAATAAATCCCTAAAAAACGCATTCTTTCTATAACAGGAACATTTTTATCTAATGCTTCTTGTAAGACTCTTTCGTTAAAAGAAAGCCAGCTTAATTCTCTGTTATAAATTTCCATACGCCTAAGGTAGTAAATTCCTTTTTTAGTTGTTTAGTTTATAAGCTATTTTGTTTATCATTATACTAACTCACATTCATTTATTGATAATTATCAGTTAATATATCTACAAAAAT
>Ga0256824_10001177_pt1 | contig 10073 bp, 10 predicted proteins | sample CV67metaG_FD_191570 | JGI IMG/M metagenome (GOLD analysis project Ga0256824, IMG submission 191570) | Hydrothermal vent microbial communities from East Pacific Rise, Pacific Ocean - CV67 | ecosystem: Environmental > Aquatic > Marine > Hydrothermal vents | place: Pacific Ocean: East Pacific Rise...
AAATTAATCAACTCTTTCTTTATAAATATATTTTTTTTGAGTTGACTCAAAAGGTCTATAAATATAAAACACCTCATGGTTTATAATTTGAATTTTTTCAATGTATTTATAAAATAATTTAAAAGTTTTAATGATTTTTCCAGTTTCAGTGTTTAGTAAACTTAAAAAAGTATATCCATTTCTCATGAAAATAGCATAAATTTCTTCAGATTGTTTATCTTGTATTAAAGGATGTTCCCATCCAGATTTTCTTGAATTAAGATGATAATTAATTTCTGTACTGTCTACAAATCCTTTTTTTGGAGTAGATATAAATAATATGTTTTTATAATGATCAAATATTAAAACAGAATCATTTTTAACAAATAAGGGTGCATAAAGAGGTGTGTAATACAATGAATTTGTAAAAATATTTGCTCCAACCCAAATTTCTTTATCAATTCCTGTTTCTATTTGTTTTTGATGTGCCCATAGTTTTGTTCTCACATCCGAAAATTTATATTCTGCTCTATACTGCTCCATTAACGGTTTATCTTCAACAGCAAGTAGAGTAGTATACGTAGAATCAGTTTTGTTAAATTCCATAAAGTCAAATGCAGGATAAAGCTCAGAGTAATTTGAGTAATAGATTCTATCTTGTAATGTATCAAGTATAGGTGCTAAATACTTATAAAAATAATTCTTATCTTCTTTATATAGATAAAGCCTTTTATTGGTTATTACAATTAAGTACACATTTTGCTTGGTTATTAAATGTACATTTTCTCTAAAATCGGTTTTAAGTTCAACACATTCATCTAATACAATATAAGAGTCCAATAAAACCATAGAGCTGTCTACTAATTTTAGTTTACCACCTTTTTTTAATGTTTTATCATAACTTAACAAAATCATGTTTCCATCATCTATGCTTTGATAATCAGCAACACTATATAGCTTAGATTTAAAAACAACAGCAGGTCTTTTTATACCAACTTCAATAATGCCAAGTTCAAAATCATTTAACTTAACATTTAGTATCAAGGTGTCATTTTTAATTCTTTTTTTTAATCTTTTTGTAAAATCAATAGATTTATTCTCAAATGCAGCATGTTCAAATTTAATTGTTTCTAACTGTATCAAGTGCATTTTAAAACTGAACGTTCCATCAATTTTAGAACGCGTATAATTTTCTGGCTTAGTTCCGTAAATAACCTTAACAGATGAAATGTATTCTTTTTTATAATCAATTAGTTTACCAATAACAGTAATAGTTTGACTGTATCCAATAAATGGAAGAGTTAGTAAAAATATAAATAGTAGTTTTCTCATATATTAAATTGATGCATAATCAATAATGATTCCATAAAATTAATTTAAATTTAGATTTCACCAACCATATAAGTGTTAAAAACGTTATTTAAATTGAATTTGATTATGTCAAAAAAATTATTATATTTGTTTACAAATGATTACAGCAGTAACATATGGTGTTAAAATTAGTGTAGAAAGTGTTTATCGTAAAGACTTATCTAACCCTGAGAATTCTGTTTACTTTTTTAACTATAGAGTTGAAATTGAAAACACAAATTCTTTTGATGTCCAACTATTGAATAGACATTGGTTAATTTTTGATTCCTTAAATCCTTCACGAGAAGTCAAAGGAGATGGTGTTGTAGGTGTACAACCTGTAATTAAACCTAGTGAAAAATATACATACGTTAGTGGTAGCGATATTCATAGTGAAGTTGGGAGTATGAAAGGCTACTATTCATTTTTAAGAATAGATACTAATGAAATTTTTAAAGTATCAATTCCTAAGTTTACAATGATTACAGTTCCTAAATTGAACTAATTATTTTTAGATTATAATCTTAACTTGGTTTCCTAAGTTTTAAGTCCACACAAAAACAATTTTGAAAACATCTTTTTAACTCCATAAGTTTTAATTATATTTGTGGTTGAAATTTTAAAATTAGAATTATGCCACACGCAATTTTTACATCACCAATACCAACTAACGAACCAGTTACTGGGTTTGGGAAAAATAGTCCAGAAAGAGCAAGTTTAATTGCTCAATATAAAAATATGTATAACCAAGCACCAATTGATATACCAATGTATATTAATGGGAAGGAAGTTAGAACAGAAAATAAAGTATCTATTCACCCACCACACGATCACAAAAAAGTGGTAGGTCATTTCAATAAAGGTACTAAAAAACATGTTCAAGATGCTATTGATACAGCATTAGCTGCTCGTGAAGAGTGGGCTGCAACATCATGGGAGCATAGAGCTGCAATTTTTTTAAGAGCAGCAGAATTATTAGCCGGACCATTTAGAGATAGAATGAATGCATCTACAATGATTGCACAATCTAAAAACGTAATGCAAGCAGAAATTGATGCATCATGTGAATTAATTGATTTTCTTAAAATGAATGTGTCTTATATGGAGCAAATCTATAAAGCGCAACCAGGATCAAACGCAGGTATGTGGAATAGATTAGAATATAGACCTTTAGAAGGGTTCGTATTTGCTATTACACCGTTTAATTTTACATCTATTGCAGCTAACTTATGTGCAGCACCAGCAATGATGGGGAATGTTGTAGTTTGGAAACCAGCAGAAAGCCAAGTGTATTCAGCTAAAATTATAATGGATTTATTTAAAGAAGCAGGTGTACCTGATGGTGTTATCAATATGGTAACTGTTGATGGACCAGATGCTGGTGATGTTGTATTTAATCATAGAGATTTTGCAGGATTACACTTTACTGGATCTACAGGTGTATTTAAGCACTTATGGAAAGAAATAGGAATGAATATTGATAAATACCGTTCATACCCAAGAATTGTTGGAGAAACAGGTGGGAAAGATTTCATTATTGCTCATAAATCAGCCAATGCTATTGAAGTAGCAACAGGAATTTCAAGAGGAGCGTTTGAATACCAAGGACAAAAATGTTCTGCAGCATCAAGAGCTTATATCCCAACAAATATTTCTGATGATGTTTTAAAGCATGTAAAAGCTCAAGTTGAATCATTTAAAATGGGTTCTCCTGAAGATACGTCAAACTTTGTTAATGCAGTAATTTCAGAAGTTTCTTTTGATAAAATTGCAGGATATATTGATTATATTAAAGCGTCAGATGATGCTACCATATTATGTGGTGGAAACTATGATAAGTCAAAAGGATATTTTGTTGAACCAACAGTAGTTGTAACTACAAATCCAAAATTCAAAACAATGGTTGAAGAAATTTTTGGACCTGTAATGACTATTTATGTATATGACGAAAACAAATTTGAAGAAACATTAGAATTATTAGATGAAACTTCAGAATACGCTTTAACTGGTGCAATTTTCTCGGTTGACAGATATGCAATTACTTTAGCGTCTAAAAAGTTAGAAAATGCGGCAGGAAACTTCTACATTAATGACAAACCAACAGGTGCAGTTGTAGGACAACAACCATTTGGTGGAGCAAGAGGTTCAGGAACAAATGACAAAGCTGGATCTTACCTTAATTTACTAAGATGGGTATCTCCTAGAACTATTAAAGAAACATTTGTACCAGCAACTGATTACAAATATGAATTTTTAGATTAATTTCTAATTTGAATACTAATAAAAAGCCAGTTTAACTTTTGTTAAACTGGCTTTTTTAATTGGTTAATATATCCTAGATAAACAAATACTACGATTCAATAATTTCCTCAATTTCTTTTTCGGTCTTAGCTAATTTGACTTGACAAAAATCAACTAATTGTTTTGCATATCCAACTTGTTCAATTAGCTCATCAATGCTTACTTCTTTTTGCTCTAACTCTTTAACGATATTTTCAATCTTAGCTAAAGCATCTTCATATTTAAGATCTTTTGGTAGGGATGTCATTTTGTTTTTTGTTTAATTTGTGTAATTTTACTATAAATTGTGCCTTTGTCTGTTTCTGTTTTTAATTCTTTACCAACTAAATTGTCTAAAGTTGAAATGTTTTTATTATTAATTGAGGCAATAGAGTATCCTGTTTTTAATAAACGCTCGGGATTTAAGATGTCAATTAATTTTAATTTAGAATTCAAGTCAAATTCCTTTTGCTTAATTAAATCAATACTCAGAAGTTTAATCTTTTCATAATTAACATCTAACTTATTAGAATGTGCTCTAGATATTACTTTAAGTCTTGTGGTTATATAATGCTTAAAACCTAATAGGTTTTGAGCTGTTTCATTTATTACAGACATACTACTGATGTAAAGGTCTTTTTGATGTCTTTTAAACTCTTCTTTTTTGTTTCTTAACTGTGTGTCATTAGCTACTTTTAGAGCTGTAAAGGAATTAATTAGGTTACTGTTAAAAGTAGCAATAGATAAATATAATTCTTTAGCTACTGCTGTAGGTGTAATTAATTTTTTACGTGCTACAGCGTCTGCAACTACATCATCTGTTTCATGACCAATACCTGTCATAACAGGTAGTTTAGATTCACAAATAGTTTTACATAACTCATAATCATTAAAAATATTCAAATCAATTTTAGAACCACCACCTCTCAAAATAACAATCACATCAAGATCATAGTTGTTTGCAGAGGTAATGGCTTTAATTAGTTCTGGTATAGCAGAGTTTCCTTGTACCTTGCAGTTAAATTCTTTAATACTGAAATTTGTATAATACCTATTAGTAAACAATTCAGTCACAAAATCTTTATAGCCAGACGTACCAACTGAAGATATTAATCCAATACGTTTAGCTATGGAGGGTAAATAAATTGATTTTTGGTTATTAAAAATACCATTGTTTTTCAATTTTACAATAGTTTCCTTTTTCAATTTCTCTACATCACCAAAACTATACGATAGGTCTAAGTCAGTAATAAGTAATTTTAAACCATATATTTTATCGTATTGTATTTTAACTGCAATTAAAACTTTGTTGCCAGGTTGAATAATAGAGTCAATTACTTTACCAGACCTTGCTTTGATAGCAGTGTAGGTATTTCCCCAAATAATTGCTTGAATTTTAGCTGTTACATTTTCTTTTTCCGAATCAACTAATTCAATATAACGTCTGCCACTTGATACAACTACTTTGGATAATTCTGCCTTTACCCAAAATATTTTACTTCCAAAAGTTTGGTCAATATGATTTTCTAAAGACCGGGTAAGATTTGTTAGTGTGTATATTTTAGATGTTTGAGCCGACATGTTGTAAATTTAATAAATTACACTATTTTTTTAAAGGAAGTTTGATATTTTATAACTTAAATGTAAATTAATCACAATATTTAATTGAACTTGCATTATTAAGGTAATGTCACTCCAAAAATTCAATTACAGAATTATAAAATAATTCAGGATTTTCAGCATGTACCCAATGTCCTGCGTTAGGAATAGAAATTATACTTGAATTAGGGAATTTATGTTCTAATTCATCAAAATCAGTTTCTACAATATAATTTGAGAGTTCTCCTCTAATAAAAAGAGTAGGTACATCAATTTCACTAAAGTAAATTTCCTCAATAATTTGTTCAATTTCATTACTCAAAACAGGAACATTAATTCGCCAACCTAATTGACCTTTTGATTCCCAATATAAATTCTTAAGTAAAAACTGTCGTATAGATGAATTTTCAATGTATTGACTTAACTGTCTATCTGCAGCTCCTCTTGTTTTTATAACATCTAAATCAATAGATTTTAATCCTTTAATGATTTGATCGTGGTGAAGTGGGTATTGTTTGTGGGAAATATCAACCACAATTAACTTATTTAATAAATCAGGGTATTCAGCCGCAAAACCAATTGCAGTTTTTCCGCCCATAGAATGCCCTAAAAGATTAATTTTATCTAAACCAAGATCATCTATTAACTCTTCAAAATCAGCTACCATTAAATCGTAATTAAACTCAATAGAATGTGGCGAATGACCATGATTCCGTTGGTCAACTAAATAAACAGTATATTGTTCAGAAAAACGCTTCGCTAAAGTTTGCCAATTATCTGAAGAACCAAAAAGCCCATGTAAAATAAATAAAGGCTCTCCTGAATCACCAATTTTTCTATAATGTAGTTTCATGTTGGTTGTTTTTAGCAAAAATAGTTATTAGAAATGGGTTAATGGTAATTAGTTTAACGTTTTTGTAATCTCAATTACCTGATTATAATTATCTACCTTAGGTAATTGTTTCATAATTAAACCTAAAAAAGCCTACTCAATTAAATGAATAGGCTCTAAGTATTTTTAAGTGTGATTAGAAATTATCCTAACTCAGTAATAATTGTATCGTTATCTTCTCCTCTATTGATTAAAGCCACAATACTTTCAACATCAACATCATCAATGTCTTTGTATCCAATTTGAACAGCAAAACGCTCTAACATAACAGCTTCTTTTTCGTCAATCATTGAATCGGCAATTACCATTCTAATTAAATCAATCATATTTTCATATCTTTCATCTTTAGATACTGGAGGCATTACGTTATAATCTTTAGGATTATCTAAAATATTTCCAATTTGAGTATAAGTTAACCCAATACTTTGACCAATTTTATTTAATAAAAGTAATTCAGAATCGTCAATAATTCCATCAACTTGTGCCAATAGAACTAAGTTTCTAAAATGACCCATGTCTTGTTTTCTTTCTCCTGTTTGATATAAATCTGCGAATGACATATTTTAAATATTTTATTTTTGGCAAAAGTAAGTATTTTTTTAATTTTCTAACACTAATTTTTATCTATCTTTGCTAAACTATGATTAAATCAACAGAATTACGAATTCCCTACCAAAAAATTAATGATGAAAGTTACATTAAAGATGCTGTTTCAAAAGAGTTAAAAGTAGATTTAATAGATATTAATCACATTGAACGTTTAAAGCAATCTTTAGATGCAAGAGGTAAAAACATAGTCTATAATTTAAGGTTAGATATTTACATTAAAGAGAATTATATTGAAAATCAAAATTTTTTCAATCCTAAAAATGTATCTAACGCTAAAGAAATTGGAATAATTGGAGCAGGTCCAGCAGGACTATTTGCAGCTTTAAACGCATTAGAGGTTGGTTTAAAACCAGTAATTTTTGAACGTGGTAAAGACGTAAGAGAAAGAAGACGTGATTTGGCTAAGATTAATAAAGAACATTTAATTGATGATGATTCGAATTATTGTTTTGGAGAAGGTGGTGCAGGTACGTATTCTGATGGAAAACTATATACACGTTCTAAAAAAAGAGGAAATGTTAAAAAAGTATTAGAGTGGTTAGTCCATTTTGGAGCAAACAAAAATATTTTAGTTGAAGCACACCCTCATATTGGAACTAATAAATTACCACAAATTATTCAAGCCATTCGAGAAGAAATTGTAAAGCAGGGAGGAGAAGTTCACTTTAATTCAAAAGTAACTGATTTTGTGGTTGAAAATAAAGTATTAAAAGGTTTTGTAATTAATGAAACTGAAACACGATTGTTTGACCATACAATTTTAGCAACAGGACACTCTGCAAGAGATATATATTACTTATTAGACAAACATAATATTGATATTGAAGCTAAACCATTTGCTTTAGGTGTTAGAATTGAACATCAACAAGAAATAATTGATAAAATTCAATATCATGGAAGAAAAAATGATGAATTTTTACCTCCAGCATCCTACTCATTAGTTACTCAAGTTGATGATATTGGAGTGTTTTCTTTTTGTATGTGTCCAGGAGGAATAATTGCTCCATGTGCAACAACACAGAATGAAGTGGTAACAAATGGTTGGTCTCCATCTAAAAGAGATAACCCACATGCCAATTCAGGAATTGTAGTACAAATTAACCCTGAAACATTACCTAATTACAAAGCTAACGATCCGTTTGTATGCTTAGATTTTCAAAAACAAGTAGAACATGACTGTTGGAAAGCAGCTGGGAAAACACAAAAAATACCAGCACAACGCCTAATTGACTTTATCGATAATAAAAAATCAATTGATTTCCCTTCATCTTCATATATGCCAGGGATTGAATCTGTAAACTTAAATGATGTATTACCAAAGTTTATTGTAGATAAATTAAGACAAGGCTTAATTGATTTTGGCAAAAAAATGAAAGGTTTTATGACTAATGAAGCTATTTTGCATGCTCCAGAATCAAGAACATCTTCTCCAATTAAAATCCCAAGAGATAAAATGTCTTTAGAGCACGTTTCAACAAAAGGACTATACCCATGTGCTGAAGGTGCTGGTTATGCAGGCGGAATTGTGTCAGCAGCAGTTGATGGAATGCGTATTATTGATGTGTTGATGGAGAAGAATTAATTCTGACCTTACATATTTCACAAAGTTTACCACTGCTTTTGTCAATTGTTTTGATAGATTCATTCGCATCATTCATTACACATTTTAATGATAAACAATGTGGTAAACCAAGTACGTGACCAACTTCATGAGTTGCAATACGTTTTAGTCTTGTGTAAAACTTAGATTTACTAACTTTTGCTTTTAATCTATAGGTTGATACTACGCAACTTGTACCACCAACTTGACCTAAACCAAATATTCCCCAATCAACATATCTATTCTTAGGAGATTTTATTTCTCCTGTTTTAGAATCATATTTTGTTGTTGAAATGTCTTTATTTGTTAAGCCTATTATTATAGAAATAGAGTCTGGAATAAATCGGCTTTCAAAGCGTAAAAGTGAATCCGCTCTATACCTTGAACTACGAATTGTTGTAAAAGCTTGTTTCGGTAAATCAACAGGATTCAATATAATAACTTCAAAGCCATAAGTTAATTCTAAAACACGTTTAACTGAATCAATTTCAGTTCTATTGAAGTTAGAGTATGGTAAAATACCAATAGTTGTTTTACTATCTGTTTTTGATTGCTGACAGCTAAAGCATAAACTGAGAAGAAGTAAAGCGACTATTAATTTCATTTACTAAAGGTATAAAAAAACCGTAAACTGATAAATCAAATTACGGTTATACTAAATATATTTAATTGAACTTATTTCATTTCAATAGCTTTAAACGTATTCATTAATAATGACGCAATTGTCATTGGACCAACACCACCAGGTACAGGAGTAATAAAAGATGCTTTTTTTGATACTTCTTCAAAGTTTACATCACCTAATAATCTAAACCCTGATTTTTTAGATGCATCCTCAACTCTTGTAATACCAACATCAATCACTGTTACACCTTCTTTAACCATATCACCAGTAATAAACTCTGTTTTACCTAATGCAACAATTAAAATATCGGCTGTTTTAGTAATTTCAGCTAAGTTTTTAGTTCTTGAATGTGTTAATGTAACTGTGCAGTTACCAAATTTGTGATTTCTTGCCATTAATATACTCATAGGTGAACCAACAATGTGACTTCTTCCAACGACAACACAATGTTTACCTGATGTTTCAACATTATATCGTTCTAATAACTGTACAATTCCATAAGGAGTTGCAGGTAAAAAACCAGGTAAATCTAACATCATTTTCCCTAAACTTTCAGGGTGAAATCCGTCAACATCTTTAGCAGGAGATATGGCTTGAGTTACTTTTAACTCATTAATATGCTTAGGTAATGGGAGTTGAACAATGTACCCATCAATGTCATCATTAGTATTAATTTTTTCAATTTCATCCATTAAATCAGACTCTGAAATATCTGAGGGTAACCTAACTAAAGTAGAATCAAAGCCAACATATTCACAAGCTTTAACTTTTGCATTTACATACGTTACACTAGCACCATCTCCACCAACTAAAATAGCCGCTAAATGAGGTACTTTTTTACCTTCATTTTTCAACTTGTCTACTTTAACTTTAAGCTCTTCTTTTATGTCTTTTGACGTTTTTTTACCATCTAATAATACCATAGCTCTATTTTGAATTTGAAAAACAAATATACACATCTCAGAGGATTTTTGTAGATATATTAACTGATAATTATCAATAAATGAATGTGTGTTAGTATAATGATAAACAAAATAGCTTATAAACTAAACAACTAAAAAAGGAATTTACTACCTTAGGCGTATGGAAATTTATAACAGAGAATTAAGCTGGCTTTCTTTTAACGAAAGAGTCTTACA
>Ga0256824_10001179_pt1 | contig 10064 bp, 17 predicted proteins | sample CV67metaG_FD_191570 | JGI IMG/M metagenome (GOLD analysis project Ga0256824, IMG submission 191570) | Hydrothermal vent microbial communities from East Pacific Rise, Pacific Ocean - CV67 | ecosystem: Environmental > Aquatic > Marine > Hydrothermal vents | place: Pacific Ocean: East Pacific Rise...
CCCTTTTGGACGACTGGTATGGTATTGTTGATGTTACCGATGAACCCAAAGATAATTACGAATGGGGCATAAAGAAAAAGCTTCCAAAATCTAAATATCCGGAGTATTACTTATGAAAAAACACGATATTATCAAACTATCAAGCCCAACTTTTGAGGGTGTTGGTATCGTCATTAGAACCTCTGGCACTGCGATTAGTTGTCGAACCTTACACCAAATAACCGAACGAAGACCTACCGATAGATTTGTCTTCTCAACGGATGACGTAAATATCAAGTTTGAAATTCTACCTAAAGAAGATTACCCGGAGATGTTATTATGAAAAAACACGAAGCACCAGAAAACCAACAACATCTTTTCGATACTGAACTTTTCGCATACAGACGGAAGTTACCTACTTATACTAAATACACCATAGAAGATATACGCGGCTTACCTAAAAATGGTCAAAACTCGGTCGTTACTCTTGTTCTATCAAAAAATGGTAACCGAAAGAAAACACTTTATACCGTAACATTTGCTTGCGAACTTACTGATTGTGGTTATAAGCTATTCAGTACCAAAAATAAATGGAGTACCAGTTTATGTGAACACTTCCAAAAAATGGAAGTAATAGGAACCTACCACGGAGATGTGAAGCACAACCCATCGTATAAAAAAGAACTACAAGAAAATAAAGATAAATGGCCGGAGTACTGGTTATGAAAATAAAAGTAATGACGGTACGAACAAACCCAAAAATGAAAGAGGAAAAATGAAAACACCAAATAAATTAGAAGTAAATGAATCATACAATTTCGTCTCAGCTGTTGGAAATAACTTCAGTTTTAGAGTATTCGCAATAACCAAAGAAGGGTATCATATTATTACTGATACTTTTGAGTTATTCAAAGTTCAAAAAACCGAAATGATAAATAATATACAAAATGGTAAAATCCATTTTTGTAATAAGGAAATCAAATGAAAATAAAAACAGAAGACCTATGGAAACATATCGGAGAAATAATCCTGGTTCCCAAAGACCAAAGATACGATATAGAAGAAATGGATGAAGTGAACTTACCAAAAGGCACATACCAAATAGTAGAAGTCCATGACTTTGGTGCGTTATTTTATGACATCGCTAAAAATGTTTTAGTAGATGCCGATTATCTACAAGATACAAGTTTCACCTGGATCACAACACCACCAATGGAAAGACTTGAGCTCCTAGAAGATGCGTTGACTAAACACATCCTAGGTTTATCAGCTGAGGGTTGGAAAGAAATAGAAAACCCAACAGAACACAGCCTAGACTTGACTCCACTTTTAGCTAAGCTCAAAACGGTACAAATTATGAGAAAATCAATGGAGCAATAGATGGGACTAATCAGCACCCAACAACCCAAAACCACCGAAATCGTTATTACTTTTATCAGTAATGACGAAATGAAGAGATATGGGTGGGCTGAGTACAGACATGATTTCCCTGAAATCGTCAACAAGAGACATTTCATTTATAGAAAGAATGGTAAGTTCGTCGCAGCGTATATGATAAAGAAAGAATACACCCTAGAAGAAGGACGTAAGAAATTTCCTGAACTATTTCTGTAGTCAAGGAACATTTAAGAATAAAATAGTATAATAATACATAAAGGAACAAAATGGTAAATATAATGGAAATATTCAGCTCAGTACAAGGTGAAGGCGAAAGAACCGGATACCCAAGTATCTTTGTAAGAAGTGGGTTATGCAACTTCACTTGCGAAGGCTTCGGTGTAGAATATAAAGATCCCAAAACGGGCGAAAAGAAATTTGGATGTGATTCGTATTACTCAGTCAATCCTGGATTCAAAAAAGATTGGTCTTCTTATGTAGATTACAAAGATCTAGTAAAAGATATACTCAAAGAGATGCCAGATTATGGTGAGTTCAACATGGTAAAGCCTGACATCGTATTTACCGGTGGTGAACCAATGATTCACTGGAACGACGATGTTTATCAACGAACATTAGCTTATTTCATCAGTAGAGGACACCACGTCACTATTGAAACAAATGCTGCAATGGATATTGAATTCACAAGAGAATATCAAAAGAAGATTCAATTTTCTCAATCGGTGAAGCTTAGTAATTCAGGTGAACTTCAACACAAAAGAATCAACTTGGAAACACTAACCAAAATAGCAGAGAACTCACCTAATTCATACTTGAAATTTGTTATAGATAAGGACACATGGGACGTAGATTTCAAAGAAATTCAAGCTATACTAGAAGAAATACCAGTTTATGTTTCTGTTTGGTTGATGCCACTAGGTGACACCAGAGAGACAATGGCTAAGAATCAGAAGTTCACAGCTGAGAAGTGTATCGAACTTGGTTTCAATTACTCTCATAGGATTCATATTACTGTTTGGGATAATGAGGCTGGCGTATGACAAAAAATATGACACTAAGATATATCCCTAGTGCATTTGAATCAGCTGGGTCTTTTCTTACTGTTCACGGGTGTTACCCAAAACTTGCAGAAGAGATGATACAAGATCTTCAAACACAAGAACCAGATATTGATGTTGGTGTACTTTGGAATGCGTATAGTGAGAAGAAAGACGGTATTGAATTCAATAAAGTGCTTCGGCCTTTGGGTGTAAAACAATACGCCGATTCGGGTGGATTGCAGGTTATTTCAGTTGGGGCAGAGATTACCACAGAGATCAAAAATGAGATATTTCATACACAAATGGAAAACTGTGATTACGCTATGTCGTTTGATGAAATACCAATAACATTTAGTGAAAACGGTCCAGATGGTGGAAGTTATGTTGATGAGTGGTTCAAAAAGAAAGCAATAGAATCAGGTCAAAACATAGTAGACCAGATAAGAGTTTTCAAGAAGAATAAAACTCAAGCTAAAATTTTGTTTATTGTTCAAGGAAAAACGTTCGAGACTTGTAGAGAATGGGCTTGGTTTATGCATGAGGTAATCAAACATGAACCTGATTATGAGCAATACATAGGTGGCCTAGCATTAGGTAAATCAGGTGCTGGTGGTATTAGAAATATCACTGATTTTACACTAAGGTTTCAAACAGAACTAGAATTTTTACCCAAAGAATGGGTAAAGAAACTTCACATACTTGGAGCTGGGGCAGTTTCTAGACTTATGGGACCAATATTTGTAAATGATAATTTATTTGTTTCTGGTACTACCATAACAGCTGACTCCACTACACAAACAAGAGGACCAATTTTTGGTAACTTTCAAGCGTTCAATGAAAAAACTGGGTTATTAGAAAATCATGCACCTGGTCGTGGAGATGGACCAAAAGCTGATTTTGTATGTGATCATCAAGCTGAGTATGCATTACCTTACTTGAAAAAATACCAAAGTGAGTATAACCTACAAGTAACCACAAAAGAAGATTTTAGAGAACACTATACAGAATATGCATCACATGGGCTAAGAATAAAGAAAGACTTCCAGAAAAAATACCCAGACGATGAAGAAACTGCTAACTATGAGTACAAAAAGCACAGTAGAATGGCAAGGTATTTTTGGACTATGTCTATGGTATCAGACTTTTTGAAGTTTATTGAATCGTTGAAGGTACGAGCAGATAAATATAGAAGTTCAAACGAATATGAACAACTAGAAATCGTCAAAGACCTAAAGGTAGCTTTAGTTCAAAAGTTATATAAACCAGCTAAACTTCTAATGGAAATAAACACCCACGGAGATTATGTTTCCCAAGATGAGCTAATACAAGGCCACCCATACAAGACTATACTCCCTTTGGTGTTACAGAAAGACGTCATTGACAGTATCGTAACATACCAAGGACGTAAATATATAACCGATTTTTATAACGGTGAGTTATTAGGTAGACCACTTCAATCTAATCGAGCTGGATGTGAAGAACTTATACCCAACACCAAACGGAAAGTGATTATGTCAATGCTCGGTGGGACTCAACTAGATACAATAACAACAGAACAAAATCAAAATTTAGCCATCGATGAGTGGTAAAGGAATAAAATGAAGAAATTTACAGACAAAGCAAAAGCAGAACAAAAATACACCAAAGAGGGTTACAACCCTAAAGACTTCAATGAGTACTACGAAGAATATCTCAAATGCCCAGCATTCAAAATCAACCAAAACGTAGAAGAAGTTGGTGGTATCAGTGAAGAAGCTCATTTCATTATGCGTGTCTTGGTAACCGAAAAGATGAAAGAAGTGTTCCAATTGATGAAAGTGGATTTAGATGATGATAACGTCACTGAAGACTTAGAAAATGGGAATATTGGAACACCAGGGCGAATGGCTAAGGTGATGTTAGGTGCTAACCTAACTGATATGAGTGAGTTAGGATCAGGTAGATGGAACAAAAAACCAAGATTAGCGAGTTTTCCAAATACAAATACGGATACCAATATACCAATCACAAAACGGGTAGATATAGTTTCAAACTGTTCACACCACATGATAAGCTTCAATACTCTAAGTAGACCTGATTCGTATGCTATTATTTCGTATATTCCAAATGAACACGTCCTTGGTATATCTAAATTGCAAAGACTATCTGACTGGGTATCAAGACGATATTGGTTACAAGAAGACCTAACAGATGCATTATACAAAGAAATTTCAGATGCAGCACAGACAGAATCAGTGTATGTCAAAATAGTAAACGCTACTCACGGGTGTGAGCAATTACGTGGTGCACAAAGTAACGATGGCGCCTTTAGCTCAGAAAAATACGGTGGTAAATTCAAAAAAGCTAAGATGAGAGAACAAGTTGACCGAAGTATTTAAATATCATTATGTCTATCTAATACAAGATCAAAATTTGAAAAGTTACATTGGGTGCAGAACATCTAATGTGCCACCCGATAAAGATTTGGGTATAAAATATTTTTCATCTGGAGCAAAGGAGTTTGTGCAATCCCAGAGAGATGATGTTTCGTTATTTACATATCATATTTTAGAAACTTGTCAAACTAGAAAGGAAGCTTTAGAAATTGAAATAAAATTTCATAGATTATTTGATGTTGGTGTGAATGAATCTTTTTATAATAAAGCCAAACAAACATCTTCTGGATTTGATACTACCGGATTGATTACTTATGATAGAACACCAGAACATAATAAAAAAATGTCTGAAATTCTTACTGGTAGGAAACATTCAGAAACCCATAAAAGAAACATTTCACTAAATCATCACGATTGCTCTGGAAAAAACAATCCAATGTATGGTAGGGATAGGTCATTGGAAAATAACCCAATGTATGGAAAGAAACATTCAGAAGAAACAAAAAATAAAAATGAGAATACCAAAGAAAAGAACTATTTGTGAAATTTGTGGTTTAGATGTTTCGGTAAATAAACTAAAATGTCACCAAAAAGGTAAGAGGTGTAAACCAAAATCAAAAGATGGTGCGTTTACCTCAGAATACTATGGTGGAAAGTACAAAAAAGCAAAGGTTAGGTCACAGCTTTAATCTTCGTGTAAGGTCTTTTATGTTATAATAGTATAAATAACAAAAGGACCCAAATGAATTTCAGACAATATATCATCGATATGAATGAATCTCTTACTAAAGGAGAGGACCATAGTTTAGTTTCGTTTACACCGTCAAAAGCTTTCTCAATTTTTTTGAAGGATAACAAAATCCCAAATAAGGTTCGTATCGCCATTGGTAATAAAAAACCAAAAGCAGAATTTAGATTCCCTACAACAAGAAGACAAACCAAACGATATGATATTTATCCTAACTATACACAAGATGAATTCGTTTCGGTATATATGGATTCTACTCAATTCGCCAACGAAATAAAACAAGAAATCAAAAAGTCAGCACCAATAAAAGAATCTTTTGAGCTAAGAGTACTAGAAGAGTATTACAAAACTGGTAAGATTATGTCAATATATGATATGTTGAAATACGTGAAATCCATGAATCAAGAACAATACTTCAAATTTGGGTTTTATGATGTTGGTGTTAGAATGATTGAATCTATGAATTCTCTTGGCCTAAAAGGCTCATACGAATTCAATACAGATAAAGGTGCCCTCCCTTCTGAAATTAGAAAGTTATCTAAAGAATTATTGAAAAAGGCTGGTGTTTCACTAAGACAAGAAAGATGGAACCCAGCTGATATCTGGTTATTTTCTTCTAAAGAGATAACTACAATAAGAAGTGATTTATCAAAAATTACTGGTATACGAGAACTAGGTATATACCTAAGTTACCAACTCAAAAAAAGAGTAATTGTTCCAATTTCACTAAAAGATAAAGATAACAAATCAGGTGGATATAAGTTGGTTATAGTAAATAAACCATTATATGATAATTACCCAAAGCCAGCATCACCAGAGAGTGTTTCTATTCATACAGCCTCAAACTTTTTTCTAAGTGGAAACATTCAAGTAAAAACATCTAAAGGAAAGTTCCAAACTGCACTAAAATGGGGCAGAAGCCACCCAGTTGGCAAAATCAACATCAATAGTCCTCAATATGATCCTATATATTACGATAAAGATAAATTTGATAGAGTCAAACTAGAAGGTGCTGGTAATGGACACCAACTTGGACAATGGGGTTCAGATTTTTACCCCGCTATGTTGACAAAAGAATATAACCCAAGAAAGGTAAAATTCTTTGATGAAACTTATTTTAGCGTACCTGACTCGATAAGTGATAAAGTATTTTATGAAGCGTTGTCGGTATACAATAAAAACTCAAGTATTCTAAAAGGTTGGAAAAATATTTCATTAGCTGAGTTTAGACTTCAGCATCTAAAAGCACAGATCATATTTGTAGCTCATTCTAAATTTGTAGATTATATAAGCACAAATCTAAATGAATGGACAGAGATGTCACAGTTAGGTCCACTTTGTTTAGTAAGTCCAGATTCTGCTCCTTATGTTATTTTCAAATAGTTTAATCTAGGTGTAAGGTATATTATGTTATAATAGTATATAAAGGATAAACATGAAAGAACTCGTAGAAAAATACGAAGAGATGCTTCAAAATATAGATATGAATTATATCTCTTCTAAAAATGCACACACCACAGCATTAGCAGATAAGAAAAATCTGTTAGCTGAATTTATCAAAGACCTCAAAGAAACTAAATGCTAGTAAACACCAAGCACCTCAACGTGGGGCAAGCGGGTTATGATCTTAGTGAAAAGGCAGAAAGAAAAATAGCAGAAATGGTATTTGGTTCTGTTGATCATGTCACTAAAGGAAACCAACCTGGATATGATGTTCAAGCTATGGGCCTTAAGATAGAAGTAAAATTCACAAACTCCAATACAATTTTTATCGAAACATCAAGATATGATGGCACTCCAAGTGGTCTTTCTGTAACAGAAGCAGACTATTACCTTGTGGTGCATACTGGTTATTTCAATAAGAAAATAGGAAAAGTGAAACTTATCAAAACTGCAGACCTTCATGACCTGAATAAATCTATGGTATGCCCCACGAAATCTTATGAACCTTATTTGGGTTCACCTGGATCTAGAGGTTTCGTCATTAATAAAGAACTAAAAAATGATGGGTGGGTTGGTAACATCAACTTCGATGTAGACAAAAACGCATTTGATCTTAGCAGATGGACGTATAAACGGTAAGAACATTTTAAGGTTTTTATGTTATAATAATAAAAGGATACAAATGCCAAAGACAGAAATGCATTACTCTAAGGACCGAGACTCTAGGGTCAAAGAAACCGGTGAGGTATTCACACCTCCTGAACTTGTCAACAAGATGTTAGACGAACTAGATTATGATTGGGAAAATAAACCCCAAAGAACGTTCCTTGACCCTACTTGTGGCTCTGGTAATTTTTTGGTTGAGATAGCCAAGCGAGGTATCCATCCAGAAAATATTTATGGCGTTGACCTAATGCAAGATAATATTGACACTACCAAATCACGTCTCTTGGACATTCATCTTGCGAACGGGGTGTCAATAGAAGACATAAAGTTCCATCAAGAAAGAAATCTGGTGCAAGGTGACGCATTGACGTATGATTATAGTTTTTGGGAAACACCAGAACTAGAAGAAATTTGGTAAAAAAGGAAAGAAATGAAAGCAGGAAAGAAAATGGAATTATATACACGAACCGAGCAAAAGGAAATTTTGAATAACCTACAGATGGAGTTCAACAAATTACCAAGCCCCACACCAAGAGATATGGCGACCCTAGGTAAAGATTTATCGAAATGTAAAATGGCCATAAAATACAATGGTTTGATACCAAAAGATAAGTCTATTGCTTGGGATTTCATAACAACCAACGGAAAAAAATACGGCGTATTACATAAATCGAGCCCATGTTCGGATAACAATCAATACTCCATATCAGAAGACTTATTGAATGTAGATTATGTCATTCTAACAGATGTAGATTTAAATGATAGAGTCATATCCGAAGTAAAAACAATATCAACACCAGAACTTCAGGAAGAGGTAGATTGGGATTCATACGCTCAACGATATAACATAAAAAAGAAATACGCAAGAAAACACCTAAGACAACTCAAATACGGTGGAAACAAACTAGAAGAAATTTGGTAAACTTTAAGAATAAAATGTTATAATAACAAAACAAAAGGAATAAAATGAAAACAATAATTGATAAAAGCTTTAGCTTCTGTTATGGCCACAGAGTGCATAACCAAAGATTAGATACAAACTTTACAGAATCAGGTGATGCTTGTTTAGCTTGTAGACACCTACATGGACATGAGGGACTAATCAAAGTATTCCTTGAAGAAGAAACTGGTTCAACAAACCTAAAAGACACCGGAATGGTAACAGATTTCAAACACCTCGGTTGGTTCAAAAACTTTCTTGATGATACCCTAGACCATAAAATGATCTTGGACATCAAAGACCCACTTATATCAGAAGAGGTAAGTTGGTTGCTCGATCATGAATCACACCTTGATTTTAGTCTCTTACACAAAATGCCCGAGGGGTTTTGGGTTCCAGATATGACAAAGATATCTAATGACATCACAGAAATGCATGATAGTTATGATGGTCATAGCTTGGATTCTCCAGAGGGCAAAGCAATTCTTGAGAAATACGAAGGCCTAATCTTTGTTGATTTTGTTCCTACATCAGAAAACTTATCAGCTTGGTTACTTAGCGTAGCACAAGAAAAAATGAAATATCTGCCTGGTGTAAAGGTACAAGCAGTAGAATATTGGGAAACACCAAAAAGTCACTGTAGAGTGGAGGCGTAATATGAATACAGATATGCAACACATCAGCTGGGAAGATTACAACCAGGATATCTACAACCTCAAACAACAAATAGAAACTCAAAGTAAACCTCACCTGGTGACCCTTTACAGAGGTGGTCTTCCAATGGGAACTCATTTGAGCAATATCCTTGATATTCCATTGAGTATCATCGACTTCCAAAGCTATCACGGCCAAGAAAGACCAGAAGACCAAGAAGCTAATCTTATGAAAAATGCTGGTATCTCTGCTGAACAAACACTTGTTCTAGTTGATGATATATTCGACAAGGGTCTAACAATAGCTAAATCGGTTCATTTATTGCGCACCTTGTACCCAAACAACAAGATCAAAATTTACACATTATATGCTAACAACCACATGAGTCACTTGCACCAGAATTATGATTTCGAAGTAACGTCATTACACCAAAGCTCAGGTAGATGGATTTCATTTCCATGGGAGACTGTATGAGACGCGAAGACGCGATGTCCGAAGACCAAAAAGATCGTCCTTTAGAACCTGCTGAAACGGTACAAGAAGGTCAAAATAAGATGCTTGTTATCGCCATTGATATTGATGGATGTGCTCTCCTTCACCCAGAAAGGGTCAATCGGTTATTCTATAAGAAAAACACAAGTATCGTTCTCCACACAGCAAGACCTGAAATTATGCGTACAGTAACAATCAAAGAACTTCAAGATTTAGGTATTCAATACGATACTCTAAAGATGGATAAACTCAAAGCATCTTATTACATCGATGATAAGAATGCTAACTTCGATTTAGAATTTATGGATCTAATTTAATCTTCCTCTAAG
>Ga0256824_10001180_pt1 | contig 10063 bp, 14 predicted proteins | sample CV67metaG_FD_191570 | JGI IMG/M metagenome (GOLD analysis project Ga0256824, IMG submission 191570) | Hydrothermal vent microbial communities from East Pacific Rise, Pacific Ocean - CV67 | ecosystem: Environmental > Aquatic > Marine > Hydrothermal vents | place: Pacific Ocean: East Pacific Rise...
ATTTTATCTCCTATTGAAGCATATCTTTTTTTGGTTCCGCCTAACACTCTAATTGTTAGCACTTCTTTAGCTCCAGTATTATCTGCAACTTTTAGTCTTGACTCTTGTTGTAACATATCTACTTAGCTCTATCAATTATTTCTACTAATCTCCAACATTTGGTTTTACTCATAGGACGTGTTTCCATGATCCTTACTTTATCGCCTTCGTTGCAGTCATTGGTCTCGTCGTGTGCAACATATTTCTTTGTTTTTAACACGAACTTTCCGTACATAGGGTGCTTTACTTTTTTTACTTCGGCAACAACTATAGACTTGTCCATTTTGTTACTAGTAACTACACCAATACGTTCTTTTCTTAAATTTCTTTTTTCCATCTTTCAGCTTCGTACTATTGTACTTCTCTTTTAGTTAGTTCTGTCGCAATTCTTGCTATTGCACGTCTTTGTGCTCTAAGTTGAATTGGATTTTCCAACGGTGTAATAGCGTGAGCCATTTTTAAGTCTGAAAATGCTTTTCTATTTTCAGTAAGCATTTCTTGTAATTCCGCTGTTGATGCTTCTTTTATTTCAGATTGTTTCATAATAAATTAAGCTTGAAATGTTCTAGATACAATGAATTTTGTTTTTACTGGTAACTTTTGAGCTGCAAGACGCAATGCTTCTTTTGCAGTTTCAATAGGCACTCCAGATATTTCAAACAATATTCTTCCTGGTTTTACCACAGCTGCCCAATATTCTACAGCACCTTTACCTTTACCCATTCTTACTTCAAGAGGCTTTTTTGTAATTGGTTTGTCTGGAAATATCATTATCCAGATAGAACCTTCTCTTTTCATAAAACGAGTAGCAGCAATACGTGCAGCTTCTATTTGACGTGATGTCAAGAAATTTGAATCTAAAGATTTTATACCAAAAGTTCCAAACGCAAGTTGGCTTCCACGACCGGCATTGCCTTTCATTCTACCTTTTTGCTGTTTACGAAACTTCGTTCTTTTTGGTTGTAACATTTTATTCTATTTAAAAATTACTTTCTACGACGTGATTTGTTCGCTCCACCTCGCTTGTTGTTACCGCCTTTTCCACCTTTTTTGGTTAAACCAACTAGTGGAGAAAGCTCTCTTTTTCCGTACACTTCACCTTTCATGATCCATACTTTAACACCCAATCTACCATAAGTAGTGTGCGCCTCAACTAAAGCATAATCAATATCGGCTCTAAATGTTGATAAAGGAATACGTCCATCTTTATAAGATTCTGAACGTGCCATTTCAGCACCATTCAAACGTCCTGAAATCTGCACTTTAATACCTTCTGCGTTCATACGCATTGCTGCAGTGATAGCCATTTTAATTGCACGACGGTATGAAATTCTATTTTCAATTTGTCTTGCAATACTAGCCCCTACAAGGTTTGCATCCATTTCTGGTCGCTTAATCTCATGGATGTTTATCTGTACATCTTTACCAGTAATTTTCTTAAGCTCTTCTTTTAGCTTGTCTACCTCTTGACCACCTTTCCCAATAATAATACCAGGTCTAGCAGTAGTGATAGTAACGGTTACAAGCTTAAGGGTACGCTCAATAATTACCCTTGACACACTAGCTTTTTGCAAACGAGCATGAACATATTTTCTAATCTTGTCGTCTTCAGCTAATTTATCGCCGTAGTCGTTGCCTCCGTACCAGTTGGATTCCCATCCTCTTATAATACCTAAGCGATTTCCGATTGGATTTGTTTTTTGTCCCATTTATTAATTACTTTGTGTGTTATCTTTAGCTGCAAGCACTAATGTAACGTGGTTGCTTCTTTTTCTAATTCTGTGCGCACGTCCTTGTGGTGCAGGACGAAGTCTTTTTAACATACTCCCTCCATCTACTCGGATTTCCTTTACAAAAAGATCAGCATCTTCTACGGAAGCCTCTTCATTTTTTGCTTGCCAATTAGCTATGGCAGACAACAAAAGTGTCTCTAAACGACGTGAAGCTTCTTTTGGGCTAAACTTTAATATATTAAGCGCTTTGTCAATTTTTTCACCGCGAACTAAATCCGCTACTAAGCGCATTTTTCTAGGTGATGTAGGGCAATTATTCAATTTAGCAAAGTACATTGTTTTCTTTGCTTCCTTGATTTTCTCTGCACTTTCTCTTTTACGAACTCCCATGGCTTATTTTTTTCCTTTGTTTTTTGCACCTGCGTGACCACGGAATGATCTTGTTGGTGAAAATTCTCCTAATTTATGTCCTACCATATTTTCTGTAACATATACAGGAATAAATTGTCTTCCGTTATGTACCGCTATGGTTTGTCCAACAAAATCTGGAGTTATCATTGAAGCCCGTGACCAAGTTTTGATTACAGTCTTTTTACTTGACTCAACATTTTGTTGTACTTTTCTATCTAATTTATAGTGAACGTAAGGTCCCTTTTTTAATGATCGTGCCATATCTTATTTCTTTCTACGTTCGATTATATATTTATTACTCGCTTTAGTTTTAGAACGGGTTCTGAATCCTTTTGCAGGAATACCATTTCTAGAACGTGGATGTCCACCAGATGATTTTCCTTCACCACCACCCATCGGGTGATCTACTGGATTCATCACTACTGGTCTTGTACGTGGTCTTCTACCTAACCATCTAGATCTACCCGCTTTACCTGAAACTAACAATTGATGATCACTATTTGAAATAGCGCCAATTGTTGCAGAACAAGTAATTAATATTAAACGAGTTTCTCCTGAAGGTAATTTAACGGTAGCAAATTTTCCATCACGCGCCATTAATTGAGCAAATGCACCAGCACTACGTGCTAATACAGCTCCTTGACCTGGATGTAATTCGATACAAGAAATAATAGTTCCTAAAGGTATATTTCCTAAAAGCATACAGTTACCAATTTCTGGAGCTGTTTTTTCTCCTGAAACGATATTTTGTCCAACTTTAAGTCCACTTTGAGCTACAATATATCGCTTTTCACCATCTTGATAGTTTAATAAAGCAATAAAAGCAGTACGATTTGGATCATACTCAATTGATGCAACGGTAGCAGGAACTCCTGCCTTGTTACGTTTGAAATCGATAATTCGATAACGTCTTTTATGACCTCCACCTATGTAGCGCATGGTCATTTTTCCTTGACTGTTACGTCCCCCAGTTCTTTTAATCGGAGCTAATAAACTTTTCTCCGGCTTATCAGTTGTTATGGCGTCATATCCATTTACAACTCTAAATCGCTGTCCTGGGGTGATTGGTTTTAATTTTCTTACTGACATTTTTGTCTTTTTTATCTAAGATTAACTTAGATGTTACTGTAAAAATCTATTGTATCACCTTCCGCCAACTGTACTATTGCCTTTTTAATTGCATTAGTTTTACCAGTTTGAACACCCGTCTTTGTATGACGAGTTTTTCTATCTGGGCGGACATTTATAGTTCGAACTTTAGTAACCGAAACTTCATAAGCAGCTTCCACTGCTTTTTTAATTTCTACCTTGTTCGCCTTTGTATTTACTGCAAAAGTGTATCTGTTGAATTTTTCAACATCAGCTGTTGCCTTTTCTGTTATAATAGGTTTAATTAAGATATTCATTATTTCTAATTACTTAAGTTTGATTCAATTCCTTCCAATGAACCCTCAAACAACACTAGGCTGTTTGCATTCATAATTTTATAAGTGCTTAAGTGAGAGTTTGTTACCACTTCTGCCTTTTTTAAATTACGCGAGGACAAATATAGATTATTATTTGACTCTCCCAACACAAATAAGGATTTTTTAGCATCTAGTCCTAAAGACTTTAATATTGCTGTAAATTCTTGTGTCTTTGGCGAATCTAATTTTATATCTTCTAAAACAATTATCGCCTTATCTGTAGCTTTCATACTTAAAGCCGAACGACGCGCTAATCGTTTAAGATTTTTATTCAATTTAAAAGAATAATTTCTTGGTCTAGGACCAAACATTCTTCCCCCACCTCTAAAAACACCAGATTTGATACTACCCGCACGAGCGGTACCAGTTCCTTTTTGTTTTTTTATTTTTCTTGTACTTCCTGTAATCTCTGCACGTTCTTTTGCTTTATGCGTACCTTGTCTTTGATTGGCAAGATATTGCTTTACATCAAGATATACAGCGTGATTGTTAGGCTCAATACCATACACATCTTTAGAAAGTTCAACCTTTCTACCTGTGTCTTTTCCGTTTTTATCTAATACTGCTACCTTCATTATTTCTGAATCGTTACATAAGCGTTTTTAGCTCCAGGAATACATCCTTTAACTACAAGTAGGTTCTTTTCAGCAACTACTTTTAACACTCGTAGGTTTTGTACATTTACTTTTTCATTACCCATTTGTCCAGCCATACGCATACCCTTAAATACTCTTGCAGGATATGAAGCTGCACCAATAGATCCAGGAGCTCTTAAACGGTTATGCTGACCGTGAGTAGCTTGACCTACACCGGCAAAGCCATGACGCTTTACAACACCTTGAAATCCTTTTCCTTTTGAAGTTCCTGTAATATCCACGAACTCACCTTCTTTAAAATGCGTTACCGATATGGTATCGCCTAATTTGTAATCTTCTTCAAAATCTTGGAATTCAACGACTTTACGCTTTACAGCGGTTCCTGCTTTTTTAGCATGCCCTTGAGCAGCTTTTGTAGCAGTCTTTTTGTCATCGAAACCAAGCTGAAGAGCTTCGTACCCGTCAACCTCTTTGGTTCTGACTTGGGTAACAACACAAGGACCTGCTTCTATAACGGTACACGGAATATTTTTTCCATTCTCGTCAAAGATGCTAGTCATCCCTATCTTTCTTCCAATTAACCCAGACATATTTATTAATTTAATTATTAGTAATTGATTCCTGTGTCTGCAGAAATCTTTTTTTTATTTCAATTTTATTCTTCTGAAGAGAACACTCTTCTTTAGAAAATAAAACAGGGTCAAAATAAATTCAACCCTGAATGTTATTTTGTTTCCGTTTTTCCTTTGCTATCAAGCTCCGGACATTTTATTGAAACTTATCGTTTCAATTTATGAGATTCCTACCTTCGCAGGAATAACACTAAACTTTAATCTCTACTTCAACCCCACTTGGCAATTCTAGCTTCATTAAAGCATCGATTGTTTTTGAAGAAGAACTGTAGATATCCAAAAGTCTTTTGTAAGAACTTAATTGGAATTGCTCTCTACTCTTCTTGTTTACGTGTGGTGAACGTAATACTGTAAAGATTTTTTTATGAGTTGGTAATGGGATTGGTCCCGTTACTACTGCTCCTGTACTCTTTACTGTCTTAACGATTTTCTCAGCAGATTTGTCCACTAAATTGTGATCGTAAGATTTTAGCTTTATTCTAATTTTTTGACTCATTGCTGTTATATTAAGCGTTTACTATTCCTTTTGCTGCTGCAATAACTTCTTCAGATATATTTGAAGGAGTTTCAGCATAATGTGAAAATTCCATAGTTGAAGTTGCTCTACCAGAAGATAAAGTTCTTAGCGTTGTTACATATCCGAACATTTCAGATAATGGAACTGTTGCTTTTATCACTTTAGATCCAGAACGATCACCCATGTCACTTAATTGACCACGACGACGATTTAAATCTCCAACGATATCTCCCATGTTTTCTTCAGGAGTAAGTACTTCTAACTTCATTATTGGCTCAAGGATTACAGCACCTGCAGCTTTTGCCGCCGCTTTAAATCCTAATTTTGCAGCTAACTCAAACGATAATTGATCCGAATCCACATCGTGGTAAGATCCATCTGTTAAAGTTACTTTCATACTATCTACTTCGAATCCAGCTAAAGGACCATTTACCATAGCCATTTTGAAACCTTTTTCTACTGAAGGAATAAATTCTTTAGGAACGTTACCACCTTTAATCTTGTTAACGAACTCTAATCCTGATTTTCCTTCTTCAGCAGGCTCTAATGTAAATACAATATCACCAAATTTACCACGACCACCAGATTGCTTTTTATAAGTTTCTCTATGGTGTGCTTCGCGAGTAATAGCTTCTTTATATTCAACTTGAGGCTGCCCTTGATTTACTTCAACCTTAAACTCACGTTTTAAACGGTCAACAATAATATCTAAGTGAAGCTCACCCATTCCAGAAATAATTGTCTGTCCTGAAGCTTCGTCTGTTCTTACTGTAAATGTTGGATCTTCTTCAGCAAGTTTTGCTAAAGACATTCCTAATTTATCAACATCTGCTTTAGTTTTAGGCTCCACAGCAATACCAATTACTGGATCTGGGAAGTCCATACTTTCTAAAACGATAGGATGTTTTATATCAGTTAAGGTATCTCCTGTTTTAATACTTTTAAACCCTACTGCAGCTCCAATATCTCCTGCTTCGATAAAATCGATAGCATTTTGTTTGTTAGCGTGCATTTGATAGATACGAGAAATACGTTCTTTTTTACCTGAACGATTATTTAACACGTACGAACCAGCATCTAAACGACCTGAATACGCACGGAAAAATGCTAAACGACCTACAAAAGGATCTGTTGCAATTTTAAATGCTAAAGCCGCAAAAGGCTCATCTACTGAAGGTCTTCTTGAAATTTCTTCACCTGTATCAGGATCAGTTCCAATAATAGCTTCTTTATCTATTGGAGAAGGCAAGTATCTACATACTGCATCTAATAAAAACTGAACTCCTTTATTTTTAAAGGCAGAACCACAAATCATAGGAATGATAGCCATATCCATAACAGCAGCTCTAAGCGCAGCGTGCACTTCGTCTTCTGTAATAGAATCTTCATCTTCCATGAATTTTTCTAATAGATTTTCATCGTATGAAGCAACTTCTTCAATCAATAATGATCTGTATTTTGCAGTTTCTTCTTTTAAATCTTCAGGAATATCAACAATATCGAAAGTTGCTCCCATGTTATCCTCATGCCATATAATAGCACGATTCTTAACAAGATCAACAATTCCTTTAAAATCTCCTTCTTCACCAATAGGAAGAACGATAGGCACTGCATTAGAACCTAACATTTCTTTTACTTGGCGATTTACCATTAAGAAATCAGAACCTTGACGGTCCATTTTATTTACAAACCCAATTCTTGGAACTTTGTAATTATCTGCAAGTCTCCAGTTAGTTTCAGACTGAGGCTCAACACCATCAACTGCACTAAACAAGAAAACTAACCCATCAAGTACACGTAATGAACGATTTACTTCAACAGTAAAATCTACGTGACCCGGTGTGTCAATTATATTAAAGTGATAATCTTTTGTATCAAGAGTAGCATCTCCGTCTGCACTTGGAAATTGCCAAGTACAAGTAGTTGCAGCAGAAGTAATTGTAATACCTCTTTCCTGCTCTTGCTCCATCCAGTCCATTGTTGCAGCACCATCATGTACTTCACCAATTTTATGACTTACTCCTGTATAATAAAGAACACGCTCTGTAGTAGTGGTTTTTCCTGCATCAATATGTGCAGCAATACCAATATTTCTTGTGTATTTTAAATCTCTTTGTGCCATTTTCTAGAATCTGAAGTGTGAAAATGCTTTATTCGCGTCTGCCATTTTGTGCGTATCCACACGTTTCTTAACAGCTGCTCCTTCTTCTTTGGCTGCTGCAAGAATTTCTGCAGCTAATTTTTGCGCCATAGATTTTTCGTTTCTTTTTCTAGCAAAAAGGATTAACCATTTCATTGCTGTTGAAACTTTTCTATCTGGACGTATTTGTCTTGGAATTTGGAAAGTTGCCCCTCCAATTCTACGACTACGAACCTCTACGTGAGGCATTACATTAGATAAAGCGTCTTTCCACAATTCTAGTGCGGTTTTTTCTTCATCTTGGTTTTTTTCATCTACGATAGCGATTGCATCATAAAATACTTTGAACGCAGTTGACTTTTTACCATCCCACATTAAGTTATTAACGAAACGAGTTACTAACTGGTCGTTAAACTTAGGATCTGGTAAAAGCGGTCTTTTTTTGGCTGCTCTTTTTCTCATGTCTTCTCTTTAAAACTTTTAAATTTTACTTTTTAGGGCGTTTCGCTCCGTATTTAGATCTACGTTGTGTTCTGCCTTCTACACCTGCGGTGTCTAAAGCTCCACGAACGATATGATATCTAACTCCTGGCAAATCTTTTACCCTTCCACCTCTAACCAATACTATCGAGTGCTCCTGTAAATTGTGACCTTCTCCAGGGATGTACGCGTTTACTTCTTTACCATTTGTTAAACGAACTCTTGCTACTTTACGCATTGCAGAATTCGGTTTTTTTGGCGTAGTAGTATACACACGTGTACAAACCCCTCTTCTTTGAGGACACGAATCTAAAGCAGCCGATTTACTCTTCTTGGTTATTTTGGCTCTTCCTTTTCGTACTAATTGTGAAATTGTTGGCATATAAACTTTTTATATATAATAAAATACCCCATTTTTAAGGGTTTGCAAATGTAGAAATATTTTTTGCTTTAAACAACACATGGTTATCTTTTTTTTAAACCTGTAAAATAAGTCTAAAAACAACTATCCTACTTTAATGATTTAAAATAAAAAAAACTCTGAAAGAATGACCTTTCAGAGTTTTTAGAATAATATTAATATTTATTTTAGTTTACATCCCAAAATAATTTTGTTTCAGGTAAATCTCCGCCTATTGCAGAAGAAGCATTTGACCAATTGTCACCATTTAGAGTTTGTTCAACTGTTGGATATGTATATCTAGTAGGAAATCCAGAAAATGGTTCAGCTGGCGTTGCTAATACCGGATAATCTAGAAGTCTTTTTGAAGACCATGCTGCAAAACCTCTAGTGTATAGTGCTAACCATTTTTGATTACCAACCACTTCTTTCCAAGGCTCACTTGCTGAACTGTTCGCTAAAACAGTATCAAAATCAACATTAGACTGTGCTAAATAATTTGTAGCAGTTGCAGCAGTTTCTCCCCATTTTTCAAATGAAGCAATTACACCAGCATCGTAATGACTTTTTGCATCACCACCTACCGCAAAGTTTCTTGAAACCGCTTCAGCTAATAAAAATTCTACTTCAGTATAATCTAACAACACTCCGAAAGTTGTCGCTTCTTCAACTTGAGCCGAAACATGAGAGTGTGCACTATAATTTGCCGTAGACCCTATTTCACCACCAACATATTCACCATCAACATCAGTGAAGTACAATGGTCTTCTTGGATCATCTAAACTATTCATCATATCAGTAACTGTAATTGCAGCAACATAATCATGTCTTCCACTAAGAACTAAATTAGCATGAATTGGATTTGTGTTAGGAGCAGCAGGACGATAATGGTAATTAGCATTATCTCCATTACTTACAAACACACCACTTGAAACAGCAGATTCAACAGTTTCTCTTGCTAAATTATTATTAACATCCGACATTAAAATACCCATTCTTAATTTTAAAGAATTTGCAAATAATTTCCATTTTGAAGAATCACCTCCATAAATTAAATCTTGAGTACCATCAAAACTTCCTACACTAGTATTTAAACTATTAATAGCAGTAGATAATCTAGAAATTAAATCTTCATAAACTGTTTGACCATCATCATAAGCAGGCAAAAGATTATTAGCATCTAATGCTTCAGTGTAAGGTATATCACCAAAAGTCTCTACCAATACAGAATAAGTATAAACTTGAAGGATTTCAATTACCGCTAACTTATTTGGCTTTAACGCTCCGTCTATAGGATACGTCGTAGCTTCAATAACTATAGCCGCTTCATTTAAATCTTTTAAAACATCTTTATACAATGCTCTCCAATGTCTTTCAGGAATTGGTCTTGTTGTTTGGTCGTAATTACTTTCATCAGTATATGTAGTTTCTTGCCAATACTGTACCCATAATTTTGTGTTATTAAGGTTTACATTAGGTGTCACCATTTGGTCCACCAATTGCTTCTGGGCACTGGCAAACAAACTCTCTCCGCTTACCGAAGTAGGGTCTTTTATGTTTTCGTTTAGCCCTTCTAAGTTATCTGAACAAGAAGCAACCACAAAAACTGCGATAAATATTATAATTAATTTTTTCATTTTCTTTTATTA
>Ga0256824_10001181_pt1 | contig 10057 bp, 8 predicted proteins | sample CV67metaG_FD_191570 | JGI IMG/M metagenome (GOLD analysis project Ga0256824, IMG submission 191570) | Hydrothermal vent microbial communities from East Pacific Rise, Pacific Ocean - CV67 | ecosystem: Environmental > Aquatic > Marine > Hydrothermal vents | place: Pacific Ocean: East Pacific Rise...
CTCACTTCTACCAACGTGATGAAGTTTTTGAAATTGGCGATATTACGGGCGACTCCCTTGAACTTGCAACAAGAACAAGAGATGATGACTCGGAGTTTGTACTCTTTTGTGGTGTTGGTTTTATGGGACAGAGTGTTAAAGTGCTTTCCCCTCATAAACGTGTAGTAATGCCTAAAATAGCCTGCTGTGCTATGGCTAAAATGATTGATGGTATGATGTATGATGATGCAGTCAAAGCTATGAACGAGGGTGGGATTGCGAGTGAGAACATTCTTCCTATTACTTACATCAACTCAGATGCAGAGGTAAAAGCGAAGGTTGGAGAGATGGGCGGACTCGTCTGTACAAGCTCCAATGCGAAAAAAATCATCACTACTGCGTTAGAAGAGGGCAAGAAGATTTTGTTTGTTCCAGACAGATGTTTAGGGCAGAACATTGCAAACCAGATGGAACTTAAATCTTGTGTTATTGGTGATGGGAGTGACTTAAACGAGAGTGACATTATCTGCTTTAACGGTTTTTGTTCCGTTCACCAGCTCTTTACACTCGATGACATCGCATTTTACAGAAAAAAATACCCAGGGATTTTGATTGTAACACACCCTGAGTGTGACCCTTCTATTTGTGATGCTTCTGACTTTGTTGGTTCTACTTCACAGCTCATTAAGTACATAAAAGAGCTTCCAGAGGAGCAAAAAGTAGCAGTTGGAACAGAGTTTAACCTTGTTAACCGCCTGCGCCCTAAAAACACTTATGTTTTAAGCTCCACAAAACCAGAGTGTCCAACTATGAATGAGACCACGTTGGAAGATGTTTATGTAACACTCAAAGCCATAGACGATGGCGAGCCAATTAACGAGATAACACTCGATGACAACACTCAAAAATGGGCGAAAATTGCACTAGAGAGAATGATGGCATTATGATAGAAACATTTGTAAAAGAGGCACTCGCTGAAGATGTTGGCAGAGGCGACTTGTATGCGCTCGTAGAAGAGGCAGTTGATGCTAAAGCAGACATAATCGCTAAGAGTGATGGTGTTGTCGCAGGTGTCAAGTATATCGATGCCTTAGCCAAACTAGAGGGCTTTGAAGTTATTTGGGGCAAAAAAGATGCAGAGAGTTTTGTAAAGGGCGATGTTTTAGCCATTGTTAAAGCGGACTCTCATACACTGCTAAGATGCGAACGCACCATTTTAGATATGCTTCTTCATGCGAGCTCTATTGCCACTCTTACAAGAAAATATGTAAGCATCATCAAGCCTTACGGTGTCAAACTTCTTGACACAAGAAAAACACGACCACTACTAAGAGTTTTTGAAAAGTATGCAACACGAACGGGTGGGGCGGTTAACCATAGAATGGGACTCGATGACTCACTGATGATAAAAGATACTCACTTAAAGACCATTAAAAACCTCAAAGAGTACATCAAAAAAGCGAGAGAGGTTATCCCTTTTACTGCCAAAATAGAGGTAGAAGCGGAGAGCTTTAGCATCGCTAAAATGGCGTTTGATGCAGAGGCTGACATAGTGATGTGTGACAACATGACTCCATCGCAGATAGAAGAGATAGTAGCTTACAGAGATGAAAACTACCCGCATATCCTTTTAGAAGCGAGTGGAAATATCTCCTTAGAGACCATAGAATCTTATGCTAAAAGTGGGGTAGATGCCATAAGTTCTGGCTCACTCATCCACCAAGCAAACTGGATAGACTTGTCTATGAAGATGGACTAAAAACTTTAAATGGCTGATGACGCAGAAAAAACAGAAGAACCCTCCCCCAAGAAGATTGAGGACGCCCGAAAAGAGGGTAATGTCCCCAAGTCTCAAGACACTTCAGGGGTTATAACTCTCTTTGTCGCCATTTTAGCACTTCTCCTTCTTTTCCCTTTTATGGCTCAGCATGTACTCATTTTGTTTAAGTACTACTTCTCACTCATCGGTACACCGCTAGACAAACTCTTTATGATTGACATCGCCATAGTAACCATACGAGAATTTCTACTCATAATTATGCCTCTTGCTTCTGCTGTTGCGGTGGCTGGTGTGGTTGCGGCACTGGCTCAGTTTGGTTTTTTGTTTACAACCAAAGCGATTATGCCCGACTTTAAAAAAATCGACCCCATTAAAGGAACAAAAAACCTTTTTTCGATGAAAAAGCTGATAGAGGGTGTCAAGATTACCTTTAAGTCCTTTACCACGTTAGGTGTAGGTTTTGTCTTCTTCTTTTTCTTTATTAAAGAGCTTCCAACGGTCGCTCTTTTTGGACTAGATGATCAGCTCTCATGGTTAGTTGACAAGGCGATAGTTATCGCATTTGTCATGCTCGTAATTATTTTCGTATTTGCGATGATAGACATAGTGATAGTGAGAAAACAGTACTTCGATGGCTTAAAGATGAGTAAACAAGAAGTTAAGGATGAGATGAAAAATATGGAGGGAGATCCTCTTATAAAGTCTAAAATCCGCCAAATTCAGATGGAAGCTTCAAGAAAAAGAATGATGGCTGAGGTTCCCAATGCCGATGTAGTCATAACCAACCCAACACACTACGCCGTAGCTCTAAAGTACGATGAGTCAAACCATGCCCCTGTCGTTATAGCCAAAGGGATGGATAACCTAGCCCAAAAAATCAAAAAAATCGCGAGAGAGAACAATGTACACATAGTACAAAACCCACCATTAGCACGAAGCCTCTACGCCGAAGTAAACCTAGACAAACCCATCCCCGAAGCCCTCTTTGGTGCAGTAGCAGAAGTCCTCGCTTATGTTTATAAGATAAACAAAGATAAGAAGAAGTAGGTGTCTCCGTCATTCTGAACTTGATTCAGAATCTAACCCAAAACTCTTACTCTAAAGAATCTAGAAACTAGATTCAAATGTTATGCCGAAGGCATAATGCTTTTGCTAAAACTTGTTTTTTAGCAAAAGCCTCTGTAACGTGGTTCACCCTCTGTAACGTGGTTCACCCTCTGTAACGTGGTTCACCCTCTGTAACGTGGTTCACCCTCTGTAACGTGGTTCACCCTCTGTAACGTGGTTCAACCTCTGTAACGTGGTTCACCCTCTGTAACGTGGTTCACCCTCTGTAACGTGGTTCACCCTCTGTAACGTGGTTCACCCTCTGTAACGTGGTTCAATCGGCTTAAGGGACACATTTATTTCAAGGAAAAGAAGTAAAAAAGCGTATAAATTACAAATAAATGCCATAAAAGTAGCTATATTATGACTTTATAGAGGATATTTCCACTATTCCGTTATTTTTCATTTTTAAGTATTTATTAGATATAGTGTTCATTGAATAAAGAATTAACTTACTAAAGGAAAAAATTGGACATAATTAGTATATTTGATTTATATAAAAGAATTTTTACGAAAAGACCATTTCTTGTACTCACAACAACTGTAGTCTATGCAATTGTAATTGCTACATTTGTTTACATTGATAAAATGGAAAAGGAAAGTCTTACAGATTCAAAATTTAGGGATAAAATTTCAACTGAAATAGTAAAATCTATGCATGACAACACTAATATTACCGAACTATCTAAGCAAATCAAAATAATTTTCAATGCATATGATAGAAAATCAAAAGGTGAATTAAATGAATATGGACTGGTTGCTTTATTAGAAGATACTTATGCTTTAAATGCAAGCAATCCTAAAATGAAAGACAAGTTAAGTTTATTAATGAAGTTAATAGAAAAACAAAAAATTAAAGACCCTTATAATGGTTTAAAGTTTGAACAAGAAATTATTATTAAAAATATTGAAGACAAATTAAGAATTATTGATAAAAATTCTTCTTCACTTAATTTTGTAGAACAAGTTAAAGAAGTTGTGAGACGTCAAAACTTAGAAATTGATGAATTAAAGAAAAGTAATTCTTGGGGAATACCTCTAGGTATAACAGGTCTTATACTTACAATCATATTTGGCATATTAGGTTTAATTTATCCTATTGTAACAAGAAAAAAAGTTAATAAATATGAGGAGACCAATAATTTGCCCTAGCGGGAAAATTATTGTTCACGACAACCGTTAGAAGAAAAAATAAGCTTATTCTTTAATTGCTTTAATGAAATAAAAAGTTAAATTTAGCTAAAATGAAAAAATTTTTAAATTAGAGGGTATGCATGAAATCAAAATTATTTATAGGGTCATCAAGTGAATCTTTGAATATTGCAGAAAAAATACAGACAATATTAGATAGAGAATTAGAAGTTACTATTTGGAATCAAGGAGTATTTGAATTAAATCAATCAGGGTTTGAATCATTATTAAATGCACTAGATACTTTTGATTATGCTTGTTTTATTTTAGCAAATGATGACACTGTAATAAGTAGAGATGTTCAAAAAACAGCAGTTAGAGATAATGTATTGCTTGAATTAGGATTATTTTTAGGAAAACTAGGTAAGAATAGAGTCTTTATTGTACATGGAAGAAGTAATAAACCTGATTTACCATCAGATTTAGCTGGAATTACATTTTTAGATTATGATGATGAAAGAAAAGATAAAAATCTAGTAGCTGCATTAACACCTATTTGTTCAAAAATAAAAGATGAAACTAATAAATATGGACTACTTAATAATAGAGTTAGTAAAAATAAAAATCCCAAACTAAGAGTAGATGAAGTTGTTACTAGAGGAAGTTCAAAATTCATTGATATAATTGCAGATAGTGCTTTATATATCGCAGACAAAAAATATTTATACAAAAATGATTTAAAAACTAAAATTTTATTAAATCAAGTTATTCCATCAAAATATTTATATTATACTGACGAAGGATGTCAACATTGGTTAAATATATGTCATAAGCCAGAATATAAATTTTATTCAAATTCTATAAAACAACTTGGGAAAGAAATTAAAGAAATCATTAGTGTAGCAATTGCAAATACTGGAATTTGTGAATTTGATTTTATAAGTTTAGGTAGTGGAAATGGAGAAAAAGATAATATAATCCTTAGAGAAATGCAAAATAATATCAATGATAATGAGAATATATATTTTTACCCTATTGATATTTCAGATCCTATGATTGTTGAAGCAATTAGAAATTCAATGAATACGAGTATTGACAGAACAAAAGTTAATGTTAAAGCAATTGTTGGCGATATTACAACACTTAAGCCATTATCAAAAATTTATGAAGAAAGACCAAATAATAATTTTTTTAGTATTTTGGGCAATACAATTGGAAATAGTGATGAAAAAGAAATGATTGAATCTATTCGGGATGCAATGTTTGATGGAGATTTGATCTTAATTGAATTTAATGTAGACCAAGATATAAAAACAAAAGAATCATTTTATGAAGATGAACTAAATATGATTCATGATTTTGTACCATTGGCTTCTCTTGGTATTAAATTTGATAAAAAGAAAATGAAATACGAAAATAAACCTAGTAATAATAGTGTAGTGGATGGAACAATTACGACTACTGCATATTATACACAAGCAAAGATAGGTTCTGCTGCACCTGTTAATAATATTACTTTATCTATAGTTCATCATTATAAATTAAATAAATTTAAAGATGAAATTGAAAAAAGAATGAATGTTAAAACACTATTCTCTTCTGAAGAAAATGGTGTTGGTTTAATTCTGGCACAAAGACAAAATCCTTCTAACAAATCGTAGAAATTGAACTAGGCTATACAGCGAAAGTAACAAACTTTTACTAAGTTATATTGCCTTGTCGCTCAGCCCGACCGTTAGCAAGCAAGGAAAAATATGTACCAAGACAAATCACTATATTTATTATTGAGTAAAATTTTTGATATGCCTCGTAGCCTAACAGGTAAAAAAGAAAAATATAATTATGAAGATATATTTGTTGGTATAGAAGATTTTGAGCAATGGCTATTATCATTAAAAAAAGAGTTCTCAATAAAGAAAAAATATACAAATGAACATCTTGCTGAGCATATATTGATATATAATAAAATCAGTAAACAAACTTGCAAATATCATATTTTAGCGATTGAAAAAAGCATATCCATAATAAAACAAGAAATAAAATTAGCAAAAGACAATGCATATCCTGTGGAAATGGATTATATAAAAGGAAAATTGGCACTCCTTAGAGATATTTTACTTGACAGTTATGAGTTAGTTGGAAAATGTGAAAGTTTTTTCTTAGAAAAGCCACCGAGTTTTGAACTGTATAGAAGTAGATTATTTACAAGCAATGAAATATTTAATAGCTCTGAAAATCTATTGAGAAGATATTTTTATTATACGGATAATACACATTCATCCGCATCAGTATTTTTAATTAGGCAAGCCATAGAAACCAAAATATTAAACTCTCTTGGTATTTATAATATTGTTGATTATAACAATGAACCTGCAAAATTTAAGTTTGAAAAATTAGTAGAATTTATCACTAAAAATAAAAATATTGAGTTTCCAATCCAAAAATCTTTATTGTTAAAAATAGCCAAGTGGACAAATGTATATATCCATAGAGGAATAATGCAATACCATTGGCAAATAATTATAGTTCATGAAGTATTAAAACCATTATTTTCAATGGGAGAAGGAAAAACTATGAAACATTTATTTGGTGCAGTAAAACTTAAAAAAGAATATTTTGAAAATGATTTATACAATGATATATTGATATATTTAGATTTAAAAGATTATAAGATAAATAAAATTGATGCGAAAAATGAAGCAATTATTGAATAAGTTGCTAACAAATACGAGGAGACTAATAATTTACCCTAGCGGAAAAAATTATCGCTCAGCCCGACCCTTATACCCCAGATGAATAAATTTATTTACCAATTCTAATATCAAGTGTTGTTTTTTGAAATAATAGAATAATTAAAATATGATATAATACATCTATACATCACTACACAAAGGAATAAATTATGCACAGGTTGAATTTAACAATAGATGAAGCTCTCTATGAACAAGCTAGAGCATTTAGTTTTATTGAAAAGAAATCAATTTCTCAGATGATTAGAGAGAGTTTAAGTGAATATATTTCAAAAAATTCCAGAACAAAAGAACAAGCTGATTTAATACTAGCATCGGATGATGAAAAAGAAATTTTGTCTATAATGGCAAATGAAAAATTTAGCTCAAATGATGATTTTAAAAATAAATTTAACTTATGAAAATATCATACTCTAAAACTTTTGAAAAGAAGTTTTCAAAATATGATAGAAAACTTCAAGAAAAAATATTTTCAGTAATTCAAAACTTACCAGATGGTGATGTTAAAAGATTAGTAGGGAATGAAATACCTCCAATTTATAGAATTAGAGTATCAAAATATAGAATATTATTTTATATGAATGAAGAAAAAATACAGATATTAAAAGTTGATAGTAGAGGTGATATCTATAAGTAGTACAGCACTTTATCTAACCCCACTTAAAATAGGAACTTATGAATAGCTTAAAAATCAGAAATCTATCGTACAAATACCTCAGTGCAGCAGAACCCATTTTTAATGCCATAAATTTGGACTTTGAAGAGGGGTGGAGTAGTGTTACTGGGGTTAATGGTTCTGGTAAAAGTACACTTTTAAAACTTATATCCAAAGAGCTTAAAAGTGAAAAAGGGATGATTAGTGGTAACTCTCTTGTGGTTTATTGCGAGCAAAATACAGAGTTTCCTCCTTGCGAGCTTGAAGAGTTTATGATGACCTATACAAAAGAGGCCTATAAAATTAGGGACCTTTTGCAGGTAAAAGATGAGTGGTTAGGCTCTTGGGAAGTTCTTAGCCATGGGGAGCGCAAACGTCTGCAACTAGCGGTTGCACTCTCTTCTGAGAGTGATGTACTTATGGTCGATGAACCGACAAACCATCTCGATAGTAAATCACAAGCAGTCGTAGTCCAAGCACTCAAAAGCTACAAGGGCATAGGTATTTTAGTGAGCCACGACAGAACACTACTTGACGCCCTCTCGCAACATACGATTATGCTAAAAGCAGGCGAAGTTTTAAAATACAGATCAAAATTTTCCTTGGCGCAACAAGCTTATACTGAAACACTCTCTCACAAGAAAAAAGTGCTCTGTGAGCAAGAACATGAACTCAAAAAGATAAAAAAGGTTGTTCAAGTTCAAAGAGAGAAAGTCTCTCTTGCTAAAAAGAAGTTCTCTAAAAAAGGTGTCTCAAGACATGACAGCTCACAAAAAGAGAAAATTAACGGTGCTATTTTGACCGGTAAAGATAAAAATGATGGACAGATGCTCCAGCGAACTTTGACTAAACAGCGTCACTTGAGTGAAAATATGGGCACGATTTCAAAAGAGTATGCGACAGGTATCACGTTTGAAGGTAAAATTGCTAAACACAATTTTCCCATAGCGATTGAGAAATCCTGCATTGAGCTTTTTGAATCAACTAAGCTCTGTTTTCCTCGGTTGTCAGTAGATGTTGGTAGTAAAGTAGGTATATCTGGAGAAAATGGTGTAGGCAAAAGTACCTTTATTCGCCATTTTATGAAGACCATAGAGTATGAGCACGACTATCTTTACATTGCGCAAGAGATTACAGACAAAGATGCAGAGCAACTTTTTGAAGAGGTCAATGACTTAGAGAGTGAGATGAAAGGGGAACTCTTTACTCTTGTTCAAAGACTAGGCTCTGATGCCAAAGCACTACGAAACAGCACAGTACCGAGTCCAGGCGAAATGAGAAAATTACTCATCGCTCAAGGCTTACTAAAACAGCCTTCTTTGATTATCTTGGATGAGCCAACAAATCATATGGATTTGGAGTCTATAGAGTTGTTAGAACTCTCTTTAAAAGAGTATAAAGGAGCATTGATATTTATTACTCATGACAAAACTTTTTTAGAAAATCTCAGCACGAAACAGTGGGTCTTTCAAAAGAGTGAAGAACAGCGGTATACTGTTGAAGAAGTTTTGTAAAGGATGAGATGAATGTTACAAGATACATCAAATAAATTATCAGTAAAGATTGCTATTATTGGTGCTGGTCCTGCTGGTTTGATGGCGGCACAAGTGTTGTCAAATGCGGGTTATGCACCTACTCTGTTTGACTCGAAGCCTTCTGCTGGACGTAAGTTTTTACAAGCTGGACGAGGAGGATTAAATTTGACTCATTCCGAAGAGTTTAAGCTCTTTAGTAGTCGTTATTTTGAAGCTCAAACTTTTTTACAACCTGCGTTAGATAATTTTACTCCTACTGAAATACGCTCATGGGCAAAAGAGCTTGGTTTTGAAACCTATGTTGGCTCCTCTGGAAAAGTCTATCCACTCGATAAAAAATCAGCACCCTTGCTTCGCACTTGGTTACGTCAACTCAAAGCAAATAAAACCCAGTTCAAAATGAAACATCATCTTCTCTCTTGGTCGAAGGACATTTGGCAGTTCCAAACACCAGAAGGTCTTAAAGATTACTCTTTCGATGCAGTGATACTAGCATTGGGCGGTGCTTCTTGGCCTCACTTAGGTTCAACAGGTAGTTGGGTAACTATGCTAAAAGAGAAAGGACTGAAAATAAGCCCTCTTAAACCTGCAAATATGGGCTTCAATATAATGTGGTCAAAAATATTTAAAGAGAAATTCTCAGGAACACCCCTAAAAAATGTAGTGCTTAGTTTCAGAGATATCAACGGTAATACTCAATCTAAATTAGGGGAACTCTTAGTGAGCGAATATGGTGTTGAAGGCAGTTTAATCTATACCTATTCTAAGTTTATGAGAGAACAAATCGAGAATAAATCTCCCTTTACTGTTTACCTAGACCTTTTTCCACATCGCACAGAGAGTCAGTTAGTCCAACAGTTAAGTGCTCCACGAGGTAAACAGAGCTTGAGTGCCTTTTGGAAGCGATTAGGACTCAGTGGTGTTAAAGCATCTTTGTTAAGAGAGGTATTAGCTAAAGAGTTGTTAAATGAACCAGAGAGAGTAGCAAAGAGTCTTAAAAAGTTTCCTTTAATGCTAGAATCTTACCGACCTCTTGAAGAGGCTATCAGTACTGCAGGGGGTTTAGCATTTGAAAATTTGGATGATAATTTGATGTTAAAAGATTTTCCTAATCTGTTTT
>Ga0256824_10001182_pt1 | contig 10056 bp, 9 predicted proteins | sample CV67metaG_FD_191570 | JGI IMG/M metagenome (GOLD analysis project Ga0256824, IMG submission 191570) | Hydrothermal vent microbial communities from East Pacific Rise, Pacific Ocean - CV67 | ecosystem: Environmental > Aquatic > Marine > Hydrothermal vents | place: Pacific Ocean: East Pacific Rise...
CATGGATAGAAGGTGTACTCTATGAGAAAGTAGAGATAAATGAGCCTATCTTTACCATCAAGAAAGGGAAAGCTTTTTCTCTCATAGACCCTCTACGTGGTAAAAAAGCACACACCATCGTAAAACCTGAAGAGCTTCAAGGTAAAAAATCTAAAGTGAATATAGAAATTACCACAGGACGCACACATCAAATACGTGTACACTTAGCACATATAGGACACCCCGTTGTTGGTGATGAACAGTATGGAAGCCGCACACAGTCTAAACGTGTATTGTTACATTCTGCTAAAATGAAAATACTTGACTATGAGTTTAATGCAAAAGAGCCTAAAGATATCGCTAAATATAAATAAAGATTTAGTTTTTATTTGAATAACGTGTCCATCTCCAATAGACAAATATACCATAACTGATGGCAGGTATGGCAATCAGTACTGCGTGCAAAAATGAAAATGACATGACAACTTGATCATGATTCATTTTTGGATGCTCAATACTTGTAAGAAGTATCAACCCTATATCCCAGATAGTATGAAAAATCATTATAGGCCAGATAGCGCCTATACGTAAACGTAAAGTGGCGTACATAAACCCAGAAGCTGCGGCATGGATAACTTGATAAGTCGTTGTGTAAAAGTGTGCACCGACAAGCATATTAAGATAATGAAATAACCCAAAGATAATAGCGCTGATGAGTACCGTCTGTAAAGGCGTAACTTTTGTTTCTAAACCATGAAAAAGTATACCTCTAAATACAGTCTCTTCCGTAAAGCCTAACATCAGTAATATTAGTAAAAAAGAAAAAATTTGTTTAACATTTTCAAAACCTCCAAATAATCCAGAGTGTTTATATTCAGGGAGCAGGAGCAAAAAAAGTACAGCTAAAAAAAGAAAGGGTGGCAGTAAAAATTTCAGACCTCCTGAGTGTATAGGTCTAAAGCCTATTTCTCTCCACCAACCCAAATAGGTGATGATAAGTATGAGTGCTGCTAAAATAATGAGTTGTGTTGTCCATTGACGAAGGATATTGTTGATTTCAGAAAGACTTTCTGTCGTGAGAGGTATATCAATAAAAAAGGCAGGAAGAATAAACCATAGAGCATAACCTATGATGATAATAAAAGAAGTTTGCAAGGGATGGATATGTAAAAATTTCATCATAGTAGATAGTTACTTTCTTGAGTATGTAATCTATGGAATTTAGTTTAAATAGTATAACGATTAATTATAGGGTAATGACTTAAAAAGTATTTGTTCTTTCATCTCGACTTCACAAGCTAGAAGTAGATAGAATAATTTCCAAGACTTTTAAGAGTAAAAATGTTCTTACAAAGTATTTTTATACAAAAAGGAATAATAATGAAAGCTATAGTGCTTAGTATATGTGTCGGCTTGTTTTTTACTGCATGTACATCATCTGGTCTCAGTAAGACGGGTGGAGGAGAGAGATATACATATAAAGGGATGAATTTTGGTTCCAACAGAACGATATCATTTAAAAGAGGTGTAGTGGATGGATGTGATACTGCTGCTGGAGATTATCGTAAAGATCATAATGCATTTAATGTTGACCAAAATTATAGAATGGGTTGGGGTGATGGACGTTTACAGTGTTACGATATTAACAAAGAAAAGGACAGATAAATGAAAAAAATATTTTTAAGTTTAACATTTGTTCTACTTTATATGAGTACTTCGGATGCTGCAAGTTATAGAAAACATAGAGTGAATGTAAAACCTTTAACGCGTACAAGTTTTGAACTCACTGATGTTAATTCTGAAAACCCACATGTGGTTGACCTGAAAGGAAAAGATTTTTTTGTGATTTCTGTTCGAGAACCGGGGAGTGATGGACGTGTTTATGCTGTAGATAAAGATGGTACTATCTGGTGGATGGGTGTCATATCTTCTGGTGCAGGTGGTGGAACACTTGTAAAAAAAGGAAATAAACTTGTCCCCAGAGGTGGGCATGAAACAAGCAATGACATTTTTAAAATCTTATTAAAAAGACGTTTCCATATGTCTCAAACACATCCAAACCCAAATGGGATTAACAACATGGATTTTGAATTATTGTTCACTCAAGATGGTGAGGCTTTACATTTAGGAAATACGGCTGCAATGTCTCATGGATGTATTCATGTGGGACGTCAAAATATTAGTACATTATTTAAGTGGGCCAAAGTTGGTATGCCTGTGGTGGTAATGAGAGGATCGTATTATCCTTTTGTAGAAGATGAAATTGTACAGTTTAAAAAAGATCTTAAAGCGTATAATAGAGAAACTGGTAGTATTGACGAAAATATTAAATAAGAGGTAAAGAAGTCTATGAATAAAAAATTATGGTTAACATTCCTGATAATCTGCACCTTTTCTTTGAATGCTGCTAGCGATGTAGAAGGTTTTCAAAAAGTAGCACAAGAAGAAAAAAAAGCATATAATACACAAATGAAAGTAGAGCTTAAAAAGCAACTTCCTCATGCCTCGAAAAAAGTACAAGCACTTTACAAAAGTATTGACTATGAACCAATTTGGGTGGATAAAGACTATTTAACCTATCATACTGAAATGCTTATTTCCGAACTTGAAGGTGACTTTGGAAAAGGTTTATATAAAAAATTACGTAAAAATTATGATACGTTAATGCCTATAGCAAGAAAATATTGTGATTCAGAGATTTTGGCTGAGAAAGTAAAAGCAGAAATAAGTATGATGCAACTTTATGCAGACAGTATTGCAAGTATTCTTAAAAATAAAAAGTTGCACTATAGTGCAATATCTCTCTTGCAAAAAGCAGTAAAAGAAAAAAGTATCATGGCCTGTATAGATGACATATCTGATGATAGAATTGTTGATATGACTTTTACGAGAGATTTAAATTTAACACAAAAGCAGACTAAACAGGCAAAGTATAGAGAACTAGCAGTCAGACTTATGGGAAAAGATACAAAAGATAGACTCAAAGCAATGTATGAGCTCTTAAATTATCAGCCTTTGTGGATAGATGAACAAGGATTAACTGCTTATACGCAAACACTTTTTGCTACCATAACTTCTGATATTACTTTAGATAAAAATACTACCTTCTATAAAACTTTTTTGAGTCTTAAAGGCGCAGGAATACCACAAGACAAAGAAAATATAAGCACTAGAGAATTTGAAATCGCGAAGTTGTATCAAAAGTATATGTCTCACGTTTTGTATGGTGATATTGATTGGCATACATTTCAAAGCCAACTGAAAAAGACACATAGAAATGGGGTATGGAAAGTACATCCTATATTGGCAACTCCGGAGTCTTTACTCATTGAGTCAGTGCAGTACAAGTCACTTGCACATGCTTTTAAAGAAGCCAAACCTAAATTCCCACTTTATGACAGAATGCTGATGGCACTAAAGAGATATCAAGAACTTGCCAACAATGGTGGATGGGAAATACTGCCTGAGTTTAAAAATTTAAAACCAGGGATGCAGTCATCAGTTGTACCTGCTTTACGTGAAAGATTACGCAGTGAAGGTGATTATACCTGTGACAGTAACGAGACAGGTGAAGTGTATGAAGGTTGTTTGGTTGAAGCGGTGAAAAAGTTTCAAGGTAGACATGGTTTAGAAACAGAGGGTTTTGTAGGTAATATGACACGTAAAGCTTTGAGTGAAAGTGCCGCACATAAAGTACAAAAGCTCAAACTAAACTTAGACCGTATTAAGTGGGTTAAACGTGATAATGATCGTTATCATATTTATGTGAATATTCCTACGTTTACTATGTATATGTTTGATGAAGAAAAAATTATTCAGCGTATGCGTGTGATTACGGGGAGAAAAGGGCATGAAACACCTATATTTTACAGTCGTGTAAGAACCATAGTGTTAAATCCTTATTGGCGTATACCAGCAAGTATCATCAGGCATGAGACTATACCAAAACTCAAGAAAAATGCAGGCTATACTAACAAAAAGCATATTGAAATTCATACAGGATATTCAGAGCACTCTCCACGGGTGAATCCATATAAAGTGAATTGGCATAAATATGGAAGAAGATTACCACCTTATAAATTTATGCAGTCTCCGGGAATCCATAATGCGTTAGGTAAGGTAAAATATCTTTTTCCAAATAAATACTCTGTTTATATGCATGATACCAATGAACGTTACTTGTTTGTCAAAGATTACAGAGCTTTAAGTCATGGCTGTGTTCGTCTAGCTAAACCATTTGAGTTACTCGATAGATTTGCAGAGATTGAGCCAAATATTGATGCTGAAAAAGCAAAAGTAATTTTAGAAAAGAACAAAAAAACACCATATCGTTTGAAGAAAACTATTCCTGTAGATATTATTTATCTCACAGCTGTGGTAAATAAAGATGGCACGATTGTATTTAGTGATGATGTCTATGGGTATGATCAAATGCAAATAGATACAATGAAAGCAGAATAAGAAGCTAAAATGAAAAAAGTATTATTACCATTGTATGTACTATTAGAATTAACACAAGTTTTGGCAGATTTTAAAGTGGTGATAATATAGATGGTGTTAACTTTGGATTGGAACTTAGTTTATAAGATGAAATATTTTTTACTTATGACCCTCGTGCTAAGTAATATACTTTCTGCCTCGGAGTGTGAAGTGCACATTCAAAAAGTGCAACATAGTGAAAATCAGTTTACGCTTATTCTTAATCATCCTAAAAACTGTGAAGTGATTATGGATGGGCATACAAGTAAAATAGTCCTCATTACTAAAGTAGTAGATCAAAATATTTCTGATGCTAATGTTTTGTCTGTAAACAGTACCCCTGTCGATAAACTCATTGGCTTAGCTAAAAGTAAGTTAGGTGACAGTTATGTCTATGCCGCAACAGGTCCAGACCATTTTGATTGTTCAGGTTTTGTCTATTATGTGTTTAAAGAAAATGGTATTGCTATACCACGTACTTCGCTACAACAGTCGAAAAGTGGGAAAAAGTTAAGTCGTAAAGTACTTCAAAGAGGTGATATTCTCTCTTTTGATACACAGGGTAGAGAGCATATAAACCACAGCGGCATCTATTTGGGCAATGGAAAATTTATTCACTCATCTTCAGGGAAAGTATATGGCGTAACCATTTCAGAACTTGATAAAGGGTTTTATAAAGATAAATTTCGTTGGGGTATACGGAAGTTGACAACAACAAAATAGTCAATATAAACTAAGGGGAAAAGAATATGGTAGCAATAGTAAAAAAACTTTTGCTGTTGAGTATCATCTCTATATTTTATGGGGATGTCTTAGCAGATACAGTTCAATCAAGGCATAAAGTGGGCTTAGTGCTTAGTGGTGGAGGAGCAAGAGGTGCCGCTCATTTAGGTGTGATAAAGGTATTAGAAAAAAATCATATTCAGATTGATGCCATTGTTGGTACAAGTATGGGAGCACTTGTAGGGGGACTGTATGCTTCAGGTAAAAGTACTGTAGAGATAGAAAATATTTTACTTTCAACGCCATGGAAAAAAATAATCAGTCATGATTATAAACGGGAAAACATCCCTTTTAGACGAAAAAAGGTAGAGCGTGATTTTGCAACAGATGCTAAAGTGGGTATTAATAGCGATAAAGAGATAGCGTTTGCACCGGGATTATTTAAAAAACATGGTATGTTACATTTTTTACAAAAACAAACATATCATGCGCACACGGTAAAAAGTTTTAATGACCTTCCTATTCCTTTTCGTTCAGTAGCGAGTAGATTAGAAGATGGTGAAAGTGTTGTTTTAGATAAAGGTTCCTTGGCTGAAGCCATGTATGCCTCTTTAGCAATTCCTGGGGGATTTGAACCTATTACTATAGATGGTAATGTACTTGTAGATGGTGGCGTTATAAATAATCTTCCTATCGACGTTATGCGTGATCAAATGGATGTTGATACCATTATTGTTGTAGACATCTCTACTCCCTACGATAAAAATGCAAGTTATAATGGTTATCTTGCTGTCACGAGTCAATTAATTAATATTTTGATGCGTAAAAATGTTGAACTTTCTTTGGCATCAATGAAGGGTAGAGCTAATGAAATTTTATTGACACCGAACTTAGTAGGCTATACCCCTTTAGATATAGAAAAATATCCTGAAATTATTCAGATTGGGATGAAGACAACCCAAGATGCTATAGCTGATAAGTTGGCTTATCTTGTGGTAAAAAATAAAAAACACTATGTAGCACAAGAACATGCTTCTACCTCAATAGTATTATTAGCACCAGTGATAGATAAAATAGAAATAGAGAATTCTACCTATTTGAATAATGATAAAATTTTAAGTTATTTACATGTTACATTAGGTGAACCGTTAGATAAGAAAAGTTTGGATAATGATATTCTTGAAATCTATTCTTTGATGATTTTTGATGATGTAAATTATCATATCGAAGAGCAAGGTGGTACACATATCCTAAAAATAGTGACTACGCCAAACTGGAATGTCAATGGTCAAATCAATGCTTCTTTTGGTTTTGAAGATAATATGCAAGGGCATAGTGATTATTTTGCAAAGTTAGAATATATAAAATTCGGACTCAATGCTTATGCGGGTGAATGGCGTTCACAAGTAGGACTAGGTATCGAAACACTTGCTTTTACTGAACTCTATCAACCACTTGACTACAAGGGGACTTTTTATGTACAACCTTCTTTATTTTATAGAAATAAAAAGGTATATGTTAGCCCAAGTATTTTGGGTGAACATAGTGTTGATACAGCACTAGACAAGACTTTAGCAGTACAAGCAGAAGAATATGGTGCCACGGTAGAGCTAGGTATGAACCTTTCTTCAAATTTACAGCTAAGTTTTGGAACAACCTATAAAAAAGTAAAACCTTCGACAGATATTTTGCGTTCAAAAGAAAAGCAAATTGACTTCATCTCTCGTAAAGAAAAAGCTACTATTTTACAAGGTAAATTCAGTATGCTGTATGATAGTCTAGATGAACCTTTTTTCCCAAAACATGGTTCACATGTACAAGCATGGGTAGTAGCTAACCGTCAAACAAATAGTTCTGAATTGCTAAGTAACGATGTAGATTATAAACAATATTTTGCAGAATATACAGGTGTGCTAACAAAAGATAAACACACTGTAATAGGTACAGCAAAAATAGGTGAAACGTTTTCTGTCAAAGGAGATTTTAGTGAGGTACAAGATTTTAGTAGTTTTTATACCTTGGGAGGACTCTTCTCTTTGTCTGGTTTACCGTCCAATGCAGTGACTGGTAACAATGTTGCTTTTGCATCTTTAGTCTATCGTTATAGGGTAAGCGAAGAAGACTTTTTCGGTTCATTAAGTATGCCATTATATCTTGGGTTTAGTGCAGAGGTTGGTGAAACTTGGTATGAAAATGAAGATTTCTCTAGCGATAAATTACTCTATGCAGGAAGTGTTTATCTTGCGGTAAATACTGTACTCGGACCATTTTATTTAGGCTTTGGAACCACAGAATTTGATTATTATAGTATACATTTGTCTTTAGGAAAGTCATTTTAGTAAGCTGGGGGAATACTAGACTTTTATTTTTATGCCTTAAGCCCATCTAGGGTAAAATCACGTAATTAAAAGAAATAGGGCACTCTATGTTTGATACACTTACCGATAGTTTTAAAAACGCCATAGGCAAAATACGTTTTCATGATGATGATAAAGCACTTAAAAAAGCAACCACAGAACTTAAAAAGTCACTTCTGAAAGCAGATGTACACCATAAAGTTGTAAAAGATCTCATAGCGACAGTTGAACTAGAGACTAAAAAAAATGGTGTAGGTAAAGATAACTTTCTTAAAGCACTACAAGATAAACTTACCGATATTCTTACACTAGAAGGTGCGCCAAAAGGCTTTACCTTCGCTTCTAAGCCACCAACGGTTGTCTTGATGATAGGTTTGCAAGGTTCTGGTAAAACAACCACTACCGGTAAGTTAGCATATTTTCTGAAAGAACAGAAAAAGAAGAAAGTACTTGTCATCGCAGCCGATTTACAAAGACTTGCTGCGGTAGAACAACTAAAACAAATCACTTCACAGATAGAAGTAGAACTTGTTGCAGATGAAGGGGCAACACCTACACAGATAGTAAAACGTGGACTTGAAAAAGCACAAAAAGAGCTTTATGATGTAGTCCTTATCGATACAGCAGGACGTTTAGCCATAGATGATGAGCTTATGGATGAGCTAGCAGAAGTGAAAAAAGTAGCTAATCCCGATGAACTCTTCTATGTAGCCGATGCCATGACAGGGCAAGATGCCGTAAAAACAGCACAAACCTTTAAAGAAAAGATAGGTATTACGGGCGTAGTACTTTCTAAGTTTGATGGTGATGGAAAAGGTGGAGTAGCTCTTGGGCTTACGCAACAAGTAGGTGTACCTCTTCGCTTTATTGGTAATGGTGAGAAGATGCCTGATCTTGAGCAATTCATCTCAGACAGAATTGTAAGCCGTTTAATGGGTGCTGGAGACGTTGAATCCCTAGCAGAGAAAGCAGCTGCTGCTATAGATCCTAAAGAAGCGAAGCGAATGACTCAGAAAATCAAAAAAGGTCAGTTTAACTTTAATGATTTTCTTGGACAAATGGAACAAATGAAAAAACTAGGTTCCATGAAGTCTATTATGGGGATGATTCCGGGTATGGGTAATATGGCAAAACAGATAGGTGACATGGATTTAGAAAATTCTGATGAGATGAAACAAATCAAAGCACTAGTTTCTTCTATGACACCTAAAGAAAGAGAGAACCCTGATTTACTTAATAACATGCGTAAACGTCGTTTAGCAGCAGGAGCAGGACTTGAACCTATGCATGTCAATCGTGTGTTGAAGCAGTTTAAAAATGCTGCTAAGATGGCTAAAAAGATGTCTACTAAAGGTGGAATGAAACAAATGCAAGACATGATGTCTCAGATGCAAGGCGGCGGTGGAATGCCAAATATTCCTCGCTAAAGTATTATGATAAGTATAAGTTAATAAAATTTTTAGTCTTATTATGGTAAAATCGCGTTTCGTTAAGCCTTGATGAGTGCTTTAGTCATTAAAAAGCAGTTGTCAGGACTTAATCTATAGATACTTTATACCTCAAAGTGGTCTGTAATTATAAAGACACAATTTAAAGGACATAACATGACAATGATCAGAATGACAAGAATGGGTAGAAAAAAGAAGCCATTTTACAGAATCGTAGTAACAGACAGCAGAAAAAGAAGAGATGGTGGTTGGATCGAAGTAATCGGTAACTATAACCCAGTTTCTGTAAACAAAGAACTTACTTTAGATGAAGAAAGATTAAACTACTGGCTTTCAGTTGGTGCACAAATGAGCCCAACAGTAACAAGACTAGCAGGTAAAAAATAGTCTAATGGTTACAGAATTCCTCCTCTCATATACCAAGCTTTTGGTTAACAACCCGGAAGATATCTCAATAGAGATAACAGAAGGTGATGAGAGTTTCGACGAGATTGTCATCTTCGCAAATAGCGAAGACATTGGTAAACTTATCGGAAAAAATGGAAGAATGATTAATTCTATTAAGACAGTTATCTCAGGTTGTAAAGCAAAAGGCGGTAAAAACTACCGTGTTAATGTTAAGCCTGTAGAGTAACCTATGTCAACAGATGCATCACTCATCGCTCAAATAGGGCGAACTATCGGCCTTTGGGGCGACCTCAAGTTTCATCTTCATACAGATTTTCCAGAACAATTTAAAATAGGTAATACTTATAAAAGCAATAGAGGCGATTTAACCATTGCAGATATTAATTTTACAAGAGGAATTATTAAATTTACAGGGTATGAAAGTATTGACTCGGCAAAAAAATTAACCAATGTTAAAATTTTTTCGGATGAAGCACAAACACGTGAAAACTGTGACTTGAAAGAGGGGCAACACTTTTGGTTTGACATCATTGGCTGTACTGTAAAGCAAGGTGATGAAGTGGTGGGTGAAGTAATAGATATACAACGTATGGGTGATACAGATTATCTTCTCGTTAAAACGGATGAAGCACTTGTAAAAGCAGATTTTTCTAAAAGTTTTT
>Ga0256824_10001183_pt1 | contig 10054 bp, 11 predicted proteins | sample CV67metaG_FD_191570 | JGI IMG/M metagenome (GOLD analysis project Ga0256824, IMG submission 191570) | Hydrothermal vent microbial communities from East Pacific Rise, Pacific Ocean - CV67 | ecosystem: Environmental > Aquatic > Marine > Hydrothermal vents | place: Pacific Ocean: East Pacific Rise...
GCTTTAAAGCACATAGCGATGGAGATGTGGCTATCCATGCACTCATTGATGCACTCTTGGGAGCAGCAGGTATGGGTGACATAGGTGAGCTTTACCCAGACACGGAAGATACGTATGCAGGAGCAGACTCAAAAGTGCTCCTAAGTGACACTGTAAAACGTATCAACGCTTATGGCTTTACCATAGGTAACATTGACATGACTATCATGGCAGAAGCACCAAAACTTTTGCCTTACAAAGAAGAGATGAAATGTACACTGGCATCATTGCTAGGAATACGACAAAACTTTGTCAACATAAAAGCGACCACAGCCGAAAAACTCGGTTTTGTAGGACGTAAAGAAGGTGTGACTGTTCACGCTGTAGCAAATTTAACTTATTTAGACTGGAAAAAATTATGAAAATCATCATTGTAGAAAATGAACTCTATTTGGCACAAAGCATCGCCTCAAAACTGCATGAACATGGCTACGATACAGAGACATACTCTTCTGTAAAAGAAGCCATGTCAAGCCATGGAGATGTCTATCTACTCTCAACAAACTTACCAGGACAAAACACTTCACCACTCATCACTGCATTTAAAGATAAGATTATCATCTTGATGGTGAACTATATCAATAACGATACCGTAGGTGAACCACTTAAACTTGGTGCAAAAGACTACATCGTTAAGCCTTTTATGCTTGAAGATCTTATGCGTAAGATAGAGCACTATAAAGAGTACCAAACCCTCAAGAAACAAACCATCCTCTATCAAGAATATATGGATAACTTACTCTGCGATATTGAGAGTAACTTTGATATTACAAAAATATCTACGCCTCTTGTCATTGAGACGAACTACCAAAGATTGGTAGATAAAATCGTTTTTGAACATGCCAAAACAACAAACACTCTGCTCACCTTTATTCCTTTAGGTGATAAAGGATGGAAAGAAAAGATACAAAAAAGTAGCCCAAGTAGTCTTTTATATATTACTGAGATACAAGAACTAAAGAAAACTGACAAAGAAGCACTCTTAGAAATGCTTCCAAACTATAATTTCATCCTGTGTAGTACGTCTAACTTAGAATGTGATTTTGAGACTATCACACTTAATACAGACTCTAAACTGTATGATCAAAACGAGATACTCACTATCGATGACTATGTCAAGTTCATCGTAAACTCTTTTCAGTACAAGTTCCCCGATACTGAGCTCTCTAAAAAACTAGGGATTTCAAGAAAAAGTTTATGGGAAAAAAGAAAGAAATACGGACTATTTAAAAAAAAATAAGCACTAAAGGATAAGCTCATGTCAAACAACTACTCTCTTTATATAGACACAGAGGCACTCTCTACCTTAGCCTTAGTCAAAGCTGGGCTCATCGCACCTGTCACAGGACTTATGCATGAAAAAGAGGCACATGAAGTTGATACCACACAAATGTATCAAGGCGTACCTTTTCCTTTTTCATTTATCTTAGCACCCACGGGTGATAAAAACCATCAAACACTTACAAGCATCAAAAAAGGTGACATTATTGACCTTATCAATGATGGGAACAAGGTAGGTGAACTCATTGTAGATGAAACCTTTAAAATAGACCCCAAACAACGTCTTTACAACATTTATGGTACCTATGACCAGTCACATCCTGGCGTAAAGAACACCCTTGCAAGACTAGGTGAAATAGCTGTATCGGGTGAATACACTGTCAATTATCCACTTATCAACGATAATATAAACCGCATACAAAAAATGATAAATAAAACAGGTGCAACAAATATTTCATCCCTTATGCTTGCAGCAAATCCACTCAACCGTGCCCATGAACGTATGATACGTCAAGCTATTTCTGACTCTGACTTGCTCATCATCTTTTTACGTAAACCTTTTACTTCTGCTGGACTGCGTTATGACATCAGACACAATGCACTTACCACCTTTGTAGATAACTTTTTACCTCGTAACAAAGTACTCATCATACCTTTTGAAAACAGTTATATCTTTGCAGGCTTCAATGAACTCATTTTAGATGCACTTTTAGCAAAAAACTATGGGTGTAATCAGCTTGTGGTAGGTAAAAATCATGGAGGATTAGGGCTTTACTATGACCAAAACCGTCTTAACTCCGTCTTTGACCATTGTAAAGAAATAGACATAGACATTAAAACAGTCGATGAGTATGTTTACTGTGACACGTGTAAAACCTTAGTCAGTAGAACCACCTGCCCTCATGGACAACATCATCATGTACATTATCACTCTGAGTCTATTATGAAACTCATTCAGTCGGGAGTTATACCACCTTCTATACTCATACGAAAAGAGGTCTCTGCTAACATTTTGGCCGCACTTTTCCCTGATCGTTTTGAAAACCTTCAAGAGATGCACTACTCTCTCATGCCAGGTTCAGGACTTCTAGAACAACAAAGCGAAGAACAGTTCTACCTTAAACTCATAGAACTCTACCAAACTTCATCACTTACATAGGAATAGACATATGACATTACAAAAACTCTTTTTAACCTTTGGTGGCTCTGGACTGAGCCCCAAAGCACCTGGCACAGTTGGTACACTTGCTTCACTACCCGTAGGACTTGCCATACTCTACTACTTAGGTATGGAGACACTTTTTATGGTAACACTTGCCATTACCATCATCGGTATCTTTGAAATAAACAAATACGAAAAAGCCACAGGCACACATGACCAACAGCACATCGTCATAGACGAAGCAGCAGGTATGTGGCTAAGCCTCATGATAGCCCACTCCACTGCACTCACCATGAGCTACCCTTATGCAGAGTTACTCGCTATCATCTTCAGTTTCGCAGCATTTAGACTCTTTGACATCTGGAAACCTTCTACTATTGGTTGGATAGACAGAGAGCTTAAAGGTGGTCTTGGTGTGATGCTTGATGATGTACTTGCTGGAATCGCAGGAGGGTTACTCTCTGTTGTTGTTTTAATGGGGATTGGGAAGTTGTTTTAGCTTTCTACTTCCTCTTAAAATATTTTATATCATTCATTAATATTATAATAATCATAATTTAAAGTTAATTTTCAGGTAATATACTTTCTTTATACTTCTCATGTGACTCACATAAATTATAAAGGATTTCACATGAAAAATATATTAGGTCAAGCAACAGCTTTTAGCATAATCGCCGTAGGTGTACTATTTTATAACATTATAGTCGCTACTGGGATTGTAAAAAAATAACCATAACCATTAGAGAAGTTCATCATACGATTAACTTCTCTAAAACACCCTTTATCAACCCTTCATATTCTGCTAAACTCTCCACATTTACCTCATCCCCAGACCTAAACATCTTATGATACTTCTCTAAAGATTTACGTAAATCATCATCTAACCATTTTTCTTTAAAGGTACTGTCCATAGACAAATCTTCTACATCACGCAAGGCATGGGAACGTGTGGCTATGTGGTAGGCATGAAAGATGGCGCGTCCTAGTAAGATATAGGGGAAGTTTCTATTATCCATAGGTCCTATCTGAAGGTAGCGTTTTCCTAGCTTTTGTCCTAGTACTTTTACTTCTGAGAGTTCATTAAAGCCAAAGTAAGCTCCCGTGCCCCCTACAAGTGCTCCTATAGCCCCACCAAGCAACAAAGTATGCCCAGCAAAGAGTAAGTCTATGCCTGCACCTGTTACTGCTCCTGATGTGGCTCCTGTGATGATGAGTTCTTTACGAGTTAGCCCGAAGACTGAAGCCGACTCTTCAGAGAAAAGATCTAATCCATCAAAAGTAAGTAAAGTCTGCTCTTTTTGTAAGTGGTCATGGTTCCATATTTTTTCTATCTGCTTTTGGGTCTTCACTTCCAACTGACGAAGTTGCTCTTTGTAGTTCTCTTCTACTTTTTTCTTATCTTCGTCATCTACCTCTTCACTTTCAAAGGAGAGCTTTTCTACAAAAGAGAGAGCCTCTACTATGAGTTTGGTTAGACTGTTAGCACTTCTGTCTATCATCTGCTCTTGGTAACGCTCAAAGAGTTTGATAGATTGTTTCACAGGTACTATCCACTCCTCTTTGAGTTGTGCCATACTCTCCAGTATGCTGATATGCTGTGCCTTGTCTGTCTGCATAGGGTTGAAGGTACGTACCATTTTAAAGTACTGCCCTAAAGCCCTCTTCCACTCTTGCGAATAATCACTCTCGTCTATATGGTTAATGAGTGCCATAGAAGGTTGCCCTGTCCAACGAAGTATCTCCATCTCTGCTTCATACTCTTCACCATAAGGCTTAGAGCCATCCACCACATAGATAATACCTGCTCCCTCCATAATGGGAGTGAGAAGCTCTATCTCATCGTTAAATTTTACATTATCTTTATGCTCGTTGATGAAGGCTTCTACTACCTCATAACGTTTGTCTGCGCTTACCTCATGTTTTTCTAACCATGCTAACACTTGTCTAGCACGTTGAAATCCTGGAGTATCTAAAAGTTCATAGAGTATTTTTCCATCTACTTTAAGAGGAAATGCTCTTTGCTTTGTAGTCGTCCCTGGCACATCTGATATATGTACGGTATCATCAAGTGCTAAAGCCGAGACGATAGAGCTTTTACCTTTGTTAGGGTGACCTACCACGGCAAATCTCGGATGTAATGCTATCACAGTTTTAACCATACTTTCTCAGAATTTAAAAATGCTAACTTCTTTGCCCATATATCTACAAATTTGGTCTCTGCATGATACTGTTCTTCTTGTGTACCTACAGGTACGACTATCACTTTATCTACACTCGCGACTAACGCTTCTAAGTAATCTATAAAGTCCATTGTAGGGGGTTCCCAGGCTTTGACGTAGAACAACACTTCACCGTGACTTTTATGTATAATTTCAGTATCAACTTCAAGGCTATTGGTACCACCAACATCATAGACTAATGGAGTTATGACTTGCATACTGTCATTAAGTACATGAAGTTGCTCCTCTGACATCGCCCACCCTTGTACCATGTCATAAGAGGCATCTAACTTTTGAAGGGTTTGTAAATCTCCCTCTGCATTTGTCTTATTTTCTTCTACACGCTCTTGTGCATTGGTTGTGATGATAGGTTCATTCATATCACGAAGTAATGTACTGACTCCTTCTAAATTAAGAAGTGACTTCTTTACTGCAACCTTTAATCCAAGCAGAGATAATAAATACATCAAAAAACGTAAAATAATGGCATAAAAAAGTGTAGCACAAGCTAAAAACTTCCACCACTCTCCTAGCTTAGATGCATTATTTATCATCTCTTCACTAAGATGATCTCCTAGTCTAAAATACTGACTTTTCTCTATGAGCTCTAACGAAGGAACCGCAGAAGGAAACCAACTTCTCCATGGCAAAGCCAAAGTATTTAAAAAGCTATGAAAAGATGTAGCATCTATCTGTAGTGTCGTACTCCACGCAAATGCAATGTCCTTGGTAGCCACAACCACTAAAAGTGCCACCAACAAACCTAGAGAAAAGAAAAGTGCAATGAGCTGAGAACGTTTAATCACTATCCAATTTGCTAAAAGAGGATTGATCTTTAGTGATTCTAAATTTTTTTGTACTTTATGAGGTAACAGTGCCACTATCTTTTCCATCCAGTACGATGGAGAAAGATGGATAAGTACGGACTGTGTTTGATGGGCTTTTATCATAGAAAACAGTGCAAGTGTCATCGTAATAAGTGGTAAAGCTATAACCATCGCCATAAAATAGATAACATTAACTGGTGCATGACCATTATAGTTGAGTAATGCTAATCCAGAAAATAACCCTGCTATCAAACCTACAATAACCAAAATCAAAGAGATACCATACAAATACGTGCTAAAAGTCTCCGATAAAAGTGGCTTTTTTAACTTTGATTTATGAAGTTCAAGCCATGCAAAAAGTTGCTCCATAGGTTTATTTTCTAAAAGAACATGAGAGAGACCAAAGGCACGTCTTTGTTCTTTGGTACTTGTATCTACTTCGCATAGTTGATAGAGGTTAAGATAGGATTTTATATGCATCTATTCAGAATCTTCAGGACATCCATAAATAATACATCTTAAGTGCTCTTTATAGACTTCATCATCATAAGAATCTACCCTTGCTACACCCTCATCAAAAGCTGTTTTTGCCACAGCAGATGCTACCCAAATGAGTGCTTCTTTGTTAAAAGGAAGTGGAATGATATGCTCTTTTCCATACTCTATATGGTCATTATGATATGCTGCTTTAACATAATAAGGTACAGGCTCTTTAGCAAGTGCTGCCAATGCTTTAGCAGCTGCCATTTTCATGCCTTCTGTTATCTTCTTTGCACGTACATCTAACGCACCTCTAAAAATGAAAGGAAAACCAAGTACATTGTTTGTTTGGTTAGGATAATCAGAACGACCTGTCGCGATAATAGCATCATCACGTACTTCTTTTATCTCTTCGGGAAGTATCTCAGGTGTTGGATTTGCAAGTGCAAAAATGACAGGCTCAGGTGCCATAGTCGCTACCATCTCTTTACTCAATGCTCCTGCAACAGAAAGTCCTAAAAACATATCAGCACCAACAATAGCCTCGGAGAGTGTTTTGTCTTCTGTGTCTATAGCAAACTCTGCCTTATATTTATTGAGATCTGTACGTGAATTAGAAATAACCCCTTTAGAATCACACATCACAATGTGTCCAACACCAAGTTTTCTATACATTTTTGCACATGAAATACCCGCAGCTCCTGCACCATTAACTACTATCTTAATATGCTCCACTTTTTTACCTGTTAGTTCAAGTACATTCATGAGTCCTGCTGTGGTAATAATAGCCGTTCCATGTTGGTCATCATGGAAAACAGGAATGTCAAGTTCTTCTTTTAAGATACGCTCTATCTCAAAACATCTAGGGGCAGAGATATCTTCAAGGTTAATACCGCCGAATGTTGGAGCTATAGCTTTACATGTTGCAACTATCTCTTCTACTGTATGCACATCTAGTTCTATATCAAAAGCATCTACATTTGCAAACTTTTTAAAGAGTACCGACTTACCTTCCATTACTGGCTTTGAAGCCAAAGGTCCAATGTTACCAAGTCCAAGTACTGCTGTCCCATCAGAGACTACTGCAACAAGGTTTGCTTTATTGGTATATTCAAAAGCAAGATTTTCATCTTTTGCTATCTCTAAACATGGTATAGCTACTCCTGGTGTGTACGCAAGAGAAAGCTCATACTGTGAGTCACAACGCTTTGTGAGGTCTATACCTATTTTTCCATTTTTATGGTATTCAAGTGTTTTTTCTTTGGTAATTTCTGACATGTAGAACCTTAGTGTTTATATATAAATATTATACTCCAAATAATATTAATGGTATTCTATTAACGTAGTTGGGTTTTAGTTTTATCTGCTTTAAAAAGAGCAATTGAGGAGCCATTAATATCTTTTAAAGAGAGATGTCCTGCATTGATACTCCATGAAACGGCTTTTCCTAGTATATGAATAAATTGAGTTTCTATTTCCATATAAGGGCATGCCATTCTTGTCATAGCAATATGTTTAGTATCAATACTGATATTATTATCATGCCCTATATATTTTCCTATCATATCATTACAACCAGAGGCCCCATTAAATTTACCTTTACCTTCACTCATATTTGAAAAGACTATATGTGCTTCTCGACTCATTTTATCCGAGGAGATAGTATGCTCATCAAGATCTATAAGTTTCCAGTAGGTTGTTGAAAAAGTGACATTTTGGTCAGGGTGCGTATCTGTCAAGTTACTGTCATTGGCATAAAGAGTAAGAGAGATAATAAAAGTGAGAAATAAAGATAAAGTCTGTCTTTTAGCCAGCATTAGAGACTCCTATATGATTTATTATACATAAAATCACTAAAAGAGTCTAAGAAAATCCTAAGAATTAAGAAAAAAGTGCAAAAAAGCCTTAAATATGCTTATTCAAAATACTCTTTAATAATTTGAGGAAAGAGTTTCATTGTTTTTCTTGCTTTTTCAATTTTGGGTTGAAACACTTCTTCAGAATTTGGGTAATTCATAATAAGCTCTTCATAAATAGCAACTTTATCTTCCATATTCGTTTTTAATGCATCAAGTACTTTTTGCATATTTTCTTTGGATGTTGCAAACTTCATGAGTAATTCGAACATACGCTTACGTGGATGAATAGCCATGGAATCACCTGCTACAAGAGCAATATCTTTTATATCCCAACGTGATATATAAATACCACTCGAATATGGTGCAATAAGTTTTGCATAGAGTGCTTCAGTATAAGAAGGATAATCTTGTAAATCTTCTTCCTCTGAATCACACTGTCCATCTGGACAAAAAGCAGGTTGAGTATCAAATGTCTCAAAGGCTTTTTTTAAACTTTCTATATTTTCATTTGTAGGCATCTTTTTTCCTTATTTTGTATTTTCTATGAGTATGGGTATCTCATCTATATCTATCTTGGTATTAAACCATCTATTAGCAAGTATCATCATCTTTGCAACAAAGAGTATTTGATCATCTAAAAATTCTGGCTTCTCAAACAATGCTTTTGCTTCATCATCTAAACAGTATCCATACACTTTACCTTCTTTTATTTCCACAAAGTCGACACGTCCATTTTTACTTGCACATGTATCCATACTTTCACAGTAATGTAAGGCTTTTGCTCCAAACTCACGTTCAATCATCATCATATCTACTTTGGACTGTCCTACATTACTCATAGTAAAGTCAAAATGTTCATCTGTAATATTCAGAGCAATAGCTGTTGCATTTTTGTTGTTATGTTTCATTATTTTATTAAAATAACGTCTCATGTATCCTGTTTGGGCATTATGCCCCAGTATCGTACACAGACCTGTATCTGGTTTTATCTCTTCAGGTTTCATGATTCTTCCCCATCCTTATTACTCTCACGTACTGCTTTCATATGTTTAGCATTACTGTGCAAAAACATTGCTTCTTCTTCTTCTACCTTACAGCGTGGACACTCTTGTTCTCCACCTTGGTAGGTAAAGTTATTACCACACTCTTCACAACGTCTGATGTCAAATCTAACAAGTGTTCTCTGTGCCGGTTCAAAAAATTCTTTAATTTCAAATCCTGGTTGTAACTGTATAGAGTTTGGCTCACAGACATCATGACAGAGGTGACATTTTACACAAAGCATAGCATCAAAATTAATGAGAGAAAATTTACCATCACTTGAAAGTGCTCCAGTAGGACAAATACGGTAACATATTTGACAATTCGTACAGGTATCATCTACAAACTTTTGAGAAGTAAAGCTAATGTCTTCTTCTGATAATACCTCAAAGGCGTCTGGTACACCAGCTTGTTTAAGTGTTGTAAAAAGTATCTTACGTTTATCAGGTAAATGTTTTTCTTTTATTTTTGCAATAATATTTACATCAAGTGCAAAAGTCTTTAATTCATCAGCTTCAACTGCTTCATCAAAACTCATTTTATGTTTTACAATACCTTTAAGGGATGCATTTCCTAAAAAAGAACGTCTTGAAGCAACTTCTTCTTCGTTAATATTCTCAGACTTTTCAGTAGCTATAGGAGCATCAACATTTGTCACAAGTTTTTTTTCAGAAAAAGACGAGAGTACAAAATTTGCTTCTTCGATACGTGCTTCTATCTGTTCGTAAAGTATACTTTCATTGTCATATGAACTTAAATCTAAAGTAATCTCGTCTTCACTCACAAGAGCCAAAGAGATAAGATGTTCAACTGATAATACTGAGAGACACGGTACATTCAATTTTGGACTAATTAGTCTTACTTTTGAACCTAAGAAAGAGAAGAAAAATTCTGTCGTAGAAAAATCTGAAAGAGAAAATGCTTCCGTAGGACACACTCCCACACATGCTGCTGCTTCAACACCTGTATTATTTGCAAAACTTGGTAGGTTATCAACAAGTTGAATAGACTCAGGACATGCATCTATACATTTAGTACAGTCAGAAAATTTGCTGGTTGCCCTCACGCATGAGGATATTTCTAAATGCAGAGACATTAGTTTTCTGTTATCTCAGCATTACAATGTGTGTTTAATTTTTCTGTCAA
>Ga0256824_10001184_pt1 | contig 10044 bp, 11 predicted proteins | sample CV67metaG_FD_191570 | JGI IMG/M metagenome (GOLD analysis project Ga0256824, IMG submission 191570) | Hydrothermal vent microbial communities from East Pacific Rise, Pacific Ocean - CV67 | ecosystem: Environmental > Aquatic > Marine > Hydrothermal vents | place: Pacific Ocean: East Pacific Rise...
CATACTGATGCTTCTGCTAAGCCATAACCAAATGTGGATAAAATACTATTCATAAAGAGTGATTTTCCTGCCCCAGAAGGTCCAGATAAGACAACCAATCCTCTCTCTAACTCTAATTCAATCTTAGAAAAGGATATTAAATCTTTTATATATACTCTATTAATCATCTATTCAATATCACCCCATGAGAGTTTTTCTCGTAATACTGAGAAGTAATTTCGCTCTTTTTTATGCAACAAACGCGCTCCAATTTCAGCACCATTAATCACCAAAACTTCACCCACTTCCATCTCATAATCATCTTGACCATCAATCATTACAATTACTTTATCTTTTGACGAAGTTAAGTTAATTGTAAAATTTGATGGCAAAACTAAAGGACGTTGCGTCAAAGAGTGTGCTGCAACAGGAGTCATTATAAAGGCTTTGGTCAAAGGGTACATTACAGGACCACCCGCAGCAAGATTATAAGCTGTTGCTCCTGTGGGTGTAGAGATGATGAGACCATCTCCTCGATAAGTATTAAACCACTCATCATCAATATAAGCATCAATTTTTACCATGTGAGAAATGCTTTGTCGGGTAATTACCACATCATTAAAGGCGTAAAAATTTTTACGACCATCTGCTGTTTGAATATAGCCATCGATCATCATTCTATCATCAATGCGATATTGACCAATCATCAGATTCTCTAAAAATTTATCGACCTCTTGCAAAGTAACATCTGCTAAAAATCCCAATGTCCCAGCATTAATTCCTAGAACAGGCTTATGATAATTATAACTTTTTCGAACCAAGGATAGAAGTGTTCCATCTCCTCCTAAAGATACCAAAAAATCCGACGTTTCACAAAGCTCTTTAAAAGAGACTCCTTCATGAATACCAATCATTTCTGCCGAATGCTCAACCAATAAAACACGAATCCCTTTGGCTTCAAACTTTGTTTTTATATCATCATAAACAGGACGAATTTCAGGGGCATCTGGCTTAATAACAAAGCCAGCCGTTTTAACTTGTGATAATTTTTCTTCTGTCACGTTAAACTCTCCACTTTTAATTAAGAAGTAGAATAGCATAAAGTCACTTCATCATTCTCTGTTAAATAACAATTTATCACTTATTTTATATGATTTTAAAAAATAATATCTCTTTGACCCTTGTTATTAGGAGCAGACAAAATACCCATTTCTTGTAACTGCTCAATAATATTTGCCGAACGATTATAACCTATTTGTAGTTTTCGCTGAAGGTAAGAGATCGATGTTTTCTGCTCCGTTAAGATAATCTCTTTAGCTTGATCGTAAAGTTCATCTAAGTTCCCCACCACACCTCGCTCTCCATTCGATTTAGCAGAATCATCTGGAACCAAGTAGCGTTCATCATAATCAGGCGCTCTCTGCTCTTTTAAAAACTCAACAATCTCTTCAATTTCATCTTCTGAATTCCAAGGTGCATGAATACGCACTAAACCATTGGTTCCTGGAGGTGTAAAGAGAGCATCTCCTTTACCAAGAAGTGAATCCGCACCAAGTGCATCTAAAATAACTTTAGAATCAATCCGTTGTCCTACCCGATAACTTAAACGTGAAGGAAGATTCGCTTTAATTAAGCCTGTAACGACATCCACACTTGGTCTCTGAGTTGCCACGATCAAATGAATGCCAGAAGCCCGTGCCATCTGAGCCAAACGAGCAATAGAGTACTCAACATCTTTTCCACCATTCATCATAAGATCTGCAAGTTCATCGATAATTACAACAATAAAAGGCATACTATCGCCACCTTTCTTTTTAATCTTCTCGTTATAAGTATCAATATTCTTAGTACGACTTGCCGCCATAAGCTGATAACGACGCTCCATTTCTGCAACCATATTAGATAAAGCAGCGATAGCCTTAGTCGCATCTGTAATCACAGGAGTAATCAAATGAGGAATATCATTATAGATTGAAAATTCTAACATTTTTGGATCAATCAACATTAACTTTAAGCTATCAGGATCATTTCGATAAAGAAGCGAGAGAATCATCGCATTAATACCCACAGATTTACCAGAACCCGTTGTTCCCGCAATTAAAAGATGTGGCAATTTTTTTAAATCGGTCACAAAAGGATTTCCCACAATATCTTTTCCCATAGCAATTGTCAATGGAGATTTTGAAGTGCTAAAAAGTTCGCTCTCTAAAATATCACGTAAAAATATGGTCTCAAAGCTATCGTTAGGAATCTCTATTCCCACAACATCTTTGCCTGGGATAGGTGCTTGAATACGAATTGTCTCCGCCCTAAGTGCCATGGCTAAATCATCTTGTAAATTTAAAATCTTTGAGACCTTCACATTGGGTGCAGGCTTAAACTCAAAGGTCGTTACCAGTGGTCCTGAATATATATCCATCACTTTTCCAGCAATTTTAAACTGTGAAAGTTTGTCTATCAGTTCATGAACTTTTCTATCAATTTCTGCCTCATCAATGCGTCTTTTTTTAGTCGATGATTTCTCTAAAAACTCTAGACGAGGTAAAAGAAAACCTTCAGGTTTAGCCATCTCTCCTTTCTCTAGCTCATTCATCAATTGACGATTCTGATCCAACTCTTCTAAGATATTTACAGAACTAATAGTCTCTAGCTCTTCTTCTACCAATTTTTCAACAATCGGTTTCTCTTTAACAACTGCTACTTTTCTTCGCTTACTCTCTTTGGGAGTTTTTTTAATTGGCTTTTTCTTTTTTAGAAGTTTTGTTGGTTTAATTTCAATATTACCAATATCTTCCAGGGGTCTCTCTTCCAAAAGTGTAATCCCATCTTCATCATGTAAAAAGTCTCTCTTTTGACTCTTCTCTGCAATCTTTTTGGGGATATCTGGTTTCACTATATTATGCTGTACTTTTGTTCTAATTCGTCGTTGTGTTACAATCCTTGTCATCTTCTCCGTACTCTTTTTATCTAGAAAAGGGTTTTCAATATCCTTTATAAACTCTTTTATATAAGGGAATATTATTTCAAAAATGAAATTTTTATATTGAACTATTTTTTTTATAAATTTATCGAAATCAGGGATCTCATCTAATATAAGAATAAAACCTACACTTACTGTTAACACCCAGAGAAGCCATAGACCTGCCTTACCAATGTAAGGATAAAGGAATTCATAGAGAGAAGCACCAATAGTTCCGCTAGAGTGAAGATCGATGGTTAAAGTTTGTAATAATATTAAAGAGATAAAGAGAATTACCCAACCTACATAAAACTCTAAATCTCTTAAAAAGTTTGAATATTTGTATATTTGATAAAGAGGATAGAGTAATATTAATAAATCAATATAAGCTAAGTAACCAAAAAGCTCGATGTTTGTCTCTCCATAAATCTTACCTATTTGACCTACAGTTTCAGCAGAATGGAATATTGTAGAGAAAGCACCATATAAAAAAAGAATAGAAAATACAATAATAAGTATATGCACTAAAACTCCTATAAAATTTAGAAAATTATAACATTTTTTTAGACAAAGTCCCAAAATATCGTTGTTTTAATATGTTTTAAAGACTATTTTAGTGAATTTCTTGTTTTTTTAAAAAAAAAATTGTAGAATTTATAAAACTTAATTATTACAAAGGATGATTTAATGAAAAAAGCAGAATTTATTGATGCTGTAGCAGAGAAATCAGGTTTATCTAAAAAAGATGCAAACGAAGCACTTAACGCGATATTAGAGACAATTACAGAGGCTTTAAAGGCTAAAAAAACTGTTAGTTTTATCGGTTTTGGTTCATTTTCAACAGTAGAGAGAGCAGCAAGAGAAGCGAGAGTACCTCTTACAGGAAAAACTGTACAAATTCCAGCAAGAAATGCTGTTAAATTTAAAGTTGGTAAATCACTAAAAGATACAGTGGCATAATTTAGAGAAGATTTTATAATCTTTTAAGCTTATCGCTGTATAATTGCATTCCAACTTCAAACTTGGAATGTGCCACAGTGATGGAACTGGTAGACTTGGTAGACTCAAAATCTTCTGCCTTAGGGCGTGTCGGTTCGAATCCGACCTGTGGTACCACCTCATCTTTTAAACTTATCCTTAAAACCCTTTATTATAATTATTTCTGTTCGATTAAAATCGAATATCTACTAACCTATAGGAATATAATGAAACTAGTCGTAGCCATTACAGGTGCATCAGGTGTAGAACTTGGCATCAAATTTATAGAATATCTTCCAAAAGATATTGAAATTCACCTTATTACATCCAACAATGCTTTAACTGTTAACCATTTTGAAAAAAGTAATATCACATTTCATAACAATAGTAATATCGCCGCATCCATTGCCTCGGGATCATTTAAAGTTGATGCAACAGCTGTCATCCCTTGCAGTATGAACTCTTTAGCAAAAATAGCTTGTGGTATAGCAGACAACTTGGTAACAAGGGTTGCTTCTGTTGCACTAAAGGAGCAGAAAAAGTTACTTTTAGCCCCAAGAGAGCTTCCATTTTCAGCCATTGCTTTAGAGAATATGGAAAAATTGGCTAAACTAAATGTTGTTATTGCCCCACCTGTCATGGGCTACTACTCAGAATCTCAAACCATTCAAGATATGGAACGGTTTATTATTGGAAAGTGGTATGATATATTGGGAATAGAGAATAATTTATATGAACGATGGAGATAGATATGAGACGAGCAATTTACCCTGGAACTTTTGATCCCATTACCAATGGGCATGTTGATATTATTACCCGCGCATCAACAATGTTTGATGAGATTATTGTAGCGGTTGCAGATAACCCTAAAAAAAAACCTATGTTCTCCATTGAAGAGCGTATTAGTATGGCAAAAAAAGCCACAAGATTTATTACAAATGTTAAAGTAATTGGATTCTCCTCTTTACTTGTGGATTTATCAGATGAACTAGAATCCAATATTATCATTCGAGGAATACGTGCAGTAAGTGACTTTGAGTATGAGTTTCAAATGGGTTATGCCAACTCTTCACTAAAAAAAGAGTTAGAGACAATATTTTTAATGCCAAGCTTAGAATACGCCTTTATTAGTTCCTCTATTGTTCGCTCACTTCTTCCTTTTCATGGAAAGATAGAACATCTTGTTCCTCACTGTATTTTAGATGATATAGAAAAAATAAGAAATAAGAAGTAAACCATGTATATACTATTTGAAGGTATTGATACCTGTGGAAAAAGTACTCAAGTTGAACGTGTTGCAAAAAGTTTTGACAACGTCATCATTACCAAAGAACCTGGAGGAACAGAATTTGGGCAAAAAGCCCGAGAAATTCTTCTAACAGATTCTCTCCGCTCAAAACGGGCTGAACTTTTACTTTTTTTAGCTGATAGGGCAGAGCACTATCAACAAATCGTTCATCCCAATCAAGACAAAACTATAATATCTGATCGTGGATTTCTTTCAGGTATTGCTTATGCCTTGACCAATGGAGATTTTGAATTTGAATATCTATTAGAACTCAATAAGTTTGCACTAGAAGATAATTTTCCTGATTTAATTATCCTTTTTCTTATTGATATAGAGACATTAAAAGAGAGAACCTCTCAAAAAACACTTGATGGAATAGAACTACGAGGATTAGAATACCTTATTTTGGTACAACAACAGATGCAAAAAAGCTTAAAAGAACTTAATATTCCCTATCTATTAATAGATGCTACAGATAACATCGAAAAGATTTCTAAATCCATTATCAATAAAATATCACAAATAGAGGGTGCAAGAGATTAGCACCCTACTCTACACTCTCCATAAGTATCTCAATAATATCAGTCATCGTTAAAATACCCTGAAGTTCATTATTATCTAAAACTAAAAGACGCTTAATACTTCTATTAACCATCATCTTTGCAGCGTATTGAACATTGAGTTTGGATGAGACAGAAATAGCAGGAATCGCTGCAATATCATATACATTTAACAGATCAATATCTCCATCTTCGGCAACAATACTTTGTAAAATATTTTTAAATGTTACCAAACCATACGCACCATCAACAGAGCTTTTTTCCACAATAACTGAGCGTACAGAATTATCTCGCATGAGACGAAGAGCCTCTCGTACCGATGCCATAGGCGAAACTTTAATCAATTTTTCAGATGGGGTCATTACATTTTCAACTAGCATTTTATCTTCCTTTTAAATACTTTAAAATATATTTTAACATTTTTTATATAAGAGTTATAATATAAAGAGCAAAAAAGCTCTCTATATCATTGATTTTATATCGTGTTCAAACTTATGCAGTTCATTTATATCTAGCCCTGCCACATGACTTAATGGTAAAGTAAATATTAAACCACCATTGGTAGTACTGTCTAAATTTAACTCCATACGTATTGCTTTCATAACTTTCATAGATAATTTTCGAGGAAGAACAAAAAGAAGAATTGATACATTCTCTTCTAAAGTTAATCCAAAAAAGACTTTTTTCTCTTCTAGACCAATATTCTTACCATGAATGATGGTAACACCACCTGCACCAGCCTCTTTGGCTACATCAATGGCTGCCTCTTCATCTTTATCTTCTATAATAGCGACTAATGCTGTAAATTTCACTTTGTACCCTTCTCTAATTTTTTTCTTTTATATTCAGCGTAAATACCATACCCCATTACAGTTAGCATCGGAAAGAGTGATGCAAATGCAATCAATCCAAATCCATCAATAAGTGGATTTCGTCCATCAATATTGGTGGCTAAACCAATACCCAATGCAGCAACCAAAGGTACAGTAACAGTTGAAGTTGTAACTCCTCCTGTATCATACGCTATAGGGATAATATGTTTTGGTGCAAAATAGGTTAATATAATCACAAAACTGTATCCAACTATAATATAATAGTGAATTGGATCACCTTGCACCAGACGATAAGCACCCAAGGCAATACCAATTGCAACACCTAATGCTACCACAATTCGTAATATATTCTGCTTTATAACACCATCAGAAATATCTTGCACCTTAATAGCAATTGCTAAAAGTGCTGGTTCAGCCATGGTAGTAGAGAAACCAATCATAAATCCAAAAAGATAGATAAGCAGGTTGTTGTCCTGACTTGTTAAGTCATTGGCAATACTCTCTCCAATAGGAAAAAGACCCATCTCCAAGCCAATAATAAAGGCATAAAGACCCAAAACAACCATAATAATACCTATGGTAATCTTATGTAAATGAGGTACAGACTTTTTAATAATTGCATACTGAAAAAAGAAAATAACAATTAAAATCGGTGCAATATCTTTAATAACACCGAAAAGACCTTTAATTAACCCGAGTACAGAAAAACCTTCTGAATCTGAAGAAGCAACAACTACCTCTTTGGTTACTGTTATAACATCTGAAGCAACAGCTACAACAGCTGGTGCATCTGCCATTGAATAGACAATAATTCCATATACTTGAACAAATATCATAGGAGTAAGTGAAGCAAAAGCAATCAATCCAAACCCATCAATAACAGGGTTACGTCCTTTAATACTTGAAGCCAAACCAATACCCAATGCTGCGACCAAAGGAACTGTAACAGTAGAAGTTGTTACACCTCCACTATCATAAGCCAAACCAATAATCTCTTTTGGTGCAAAAAATGTTACCAAAACAACAAGAATATAACCAGAAATAATATAGTATTGAATAGGATGTCCCAATAAAATACGAAATGTTCCAAGTGTAATAGCAAAACCAACGGAAAAGGCGACAGTCATTCTCAGCCAAAAGGCATCGACCAATCCTCCCGATATAATAGATGCTTTATCTGCAATAGCAATTAAAGCTGGTTCAGCAACTGTTGTTGCAAAACCTATAGTAAAGGCAAATAGTAACAACCAAAAAGTTGAACCTTTTTTGGCAAAGTCAATGGCAAGATTTTCTCCAATAGGGAAGATACCCAACTCCAGCCCTCTAATAAATAGAGCTAACCCAACAGCAACAATAGTAAGTCCAATAACAATAGAAGTCAAATTTTCAGGCATTGATTGAATAATAAATGTCTGAAAGAATGCTACAACTATAATAATAGGTAGCAAATCTTTAAATGAATTTTTAAGGTCTTGGGAAAATATTTTTATACTCTCTTTCATAAATTAAGTATACAGCAAATAGAGTTAACAATGCGTTTTTATAAACTCTTTTTTTAGAATCTAAAAAAACTGTAACCAAGTTATATAAATTATAACATATAATTAAATTATTTCATATGAACTTAAATATTTTATAACTCTATACATGTTCCTATACCCGAAGATGTTAGAATTTCCAAAAGAATAGAATGCTCTACACGTCCGTCAATAATATGTGCCTTTTTCACTCCTCCTCGTACTGCTTCAATACACGCATCAACTTTTGGAACCATTCCACCATGGATTGTACCATCCTCTTTTAGCATGTTAGTTTGGTTGATATTTAGAGTAGAAATACGTTCCATATTTTTATCTAAAACACCTTTGGTATCTGTCAAGAAGACTATTTTACGGGCTTTTAAAGCAATAGCTACTTGACTTGCAGCCAAATCAGCATTAATATTAAACCCAGGATGTCCAATGGTTGGAGCAGATGCAATAGGAGCAATTACAGGAACAAAACCATCATCTATCATATTACATACTACTTTTGGATTTACATTTTTAATAATACCTGTGTATCCAAAATTTTCAAAATCTTTTGGAATTGCCTCTAAGAAATTGGCATCTTTACCCGAAAGACCTATCGCATGACCACCTTGATTATTAAGTAAGGAGACAATCTCTTTATTTATCTCTCCACTTAAAACCATTTCAGCAATACGCATAACTTCTTTCGTTGTAACCCGTTGACCATCAATAAATTTTGTATCAACACCCAAAGTAGTTAACAAATCAGTAATACTTTTACCACCACCATGAACGATAGTCGGTTTTATCCCCACGGTATGGAGAAGAACAATATCTTGAGCAAATTGCTGTTTTAGTGTTTCTGAGGTTTGTGCAGAACCTCCGTACTTAATAACAATCTTTTCATCTCTAAACTTTGTTATATATGGTAACGCATCCAGTAAGGTTTTTACCACATCAATTTTACTTTTCATCCCTGTACTCTCCAATATAGTTATCTATTTTTTCTAAAATTTTATTTTTAATTTGTAATTTTAACTGCATAACTGAAAGGGGTAACTGAAAATCTATCATTTTAACTTCATCTTTTTCTGTAACTAAAAGAGAGGTAGCACCTAAAGCCAACATCTTCTCTTTTATGAGTTCTTCATTAAAGTAAGCATGGTCATCTAACCAAAATTCACCTACAATATTTAAAGGTAAAAAAGGTCTTAATCTATCAGGATTAGCAATAGCTGTAACTAAAAACATTTTTTCTGTTTTATTTTTAATAGTAACCATCCTCTTAAAATCACTATTTTCATACAAACTCAAATCTGAAAAAGTTTTAGAAAAATAAGATTCACGAAATGGACCAGCAGGAAAAACCATATAATTTTTAATAGTTTCAGGAAAAAGAAGAACTTCAAATTTTTTAATATTAACTCTGTTAAATCCATCATCTAAGATAATGACTTTAGCTCCATTACATACAGCCAATTCAATGGCTATTTCACGATTTTCACTAACAATAACCGATGATGTAGCTAAAGATATTGCCATAAGCATCGGTTCGTCTCCCGATTGAAAAACATCAGTTAAAATTTTACCTTTATGGCTAACTTCAACTAAACCTTGACTTTGACGACCATAACCACGAGAGATAATATAAACATCATCATAACGAGAAGCTAAAGCAATAACAAAAGGTGTCTTTCCACTACCTCCAACAGTTAAGTTTCCAACACTAATGATGGGAACAGAGTAGTTTTTTTTTATACTAAAAACTCTTCTTATAAACATAAAAGTCATATAAATAAGAGATAGCGGAGATAGAGCAAAAATCAAAACCCAATCAAAACCATTAGGTTTAAAAAAGAGTCTCTCAAAAAAAGAGACAAAATTTGACTTGTTAGCCATTAAATATGGGCAGAAGCCACTTTTTTCACAGCATCAC
>Ga0256824_10001186_pt1 | contig 10031 bp, 7 predicted proteins | sample CV67metaG_FD_191570 | JGI IMG/M metagenome (GOLD analysis project Ga0256824, IMG submission 191570) | Hydrothermal vent microbial communities from East Pacific Rise, Pacific Ocean - CV67 | ecosystem: Environmental > Aquatic > Marine > Hydrothermal vents | place: Pacific Ocean: East Pacific Rise...
TATATTGCGGGGTGGAGCAGTTGGTAGCTCGTCGGGCTCATAACCCGAAGGTCATAGGTTCGAGTCCTGTCCCCGCTACTTTAAAAGAGTTTATCATTATGATAAACTCTTTTTTTTGTACTCATTCTTCAATCAATGTATTCCATATTTAATACTAATTCAACGTTTTTATCAAAACAGCTTTTAATTTATATTGGATTTATAGTTTTTGCATCTACATGAAAAACGAATTAAACTATCTCTTTAATTTACTAAAAGTATTACATTTAGATCATGAAAAAACTTAGGAGCTCATTTCTTATCATAATATTATTTTCTTTTCAATTATCAGTTGCACAATCTAACTGGCAGCAATTAAATAACATCCCCGGTCAAGGGTGGAATCACGCCTGTAGTTTTGTATTAGGTGATTCGGCCTATGTAGCAACAGGAAGTGGTACTGATGATTTTTTCAGATATGACATTCATAACGATTCTTGGGTGCAATTAGCTAATTTTCCTGGCGGAAATAGAAACTACTCGATTGGATTTAGTATAAACGGAAAAGGATATATCTCATGCGGATTAGAAGGAGGAACTGCTAATATGGAAATTTGGGAGTTTGATCCAACCACATTACTATGGACACAAAAAACAAGTGGACCTGCTACTGGACGAATTCACCCATCTTTTGCAGTAGTTGACGATCGTGTATACATTGGTCAAGGTCAACAAAATGGTGATTTTTCTGATTTAGATGATTGGTACGAATATAACACAACAACTGATTCATGGACCTTAAAAATGAACTTTCTAACCCCAAGACACCATGGTGTTGGAGCAACCGTTGGAAGTAAAATATATGTAGGAACAGGTCACCATTTAAGTGTTATGTTTGACGATTGGTACGCTTACGATATTGCAAATGATACTTGGCAACCAAAAAGCAACTTCACGGGGAATGGTAGATCAGCTGCAAATGCTGTAACTAGAGATGGGAAAATTTATGTTTTTGCTGGAGAAGATGAATTAAATTTTGAACGTTTTGATGATTTTAGAGAATATAATCCATTAACAGATGCATGGACTACTCTTGAATCATTCCCCGCAGACGGAAGATGGGCACCACTAATGTTTGTTCATAATGACACTATCTATGTTGGAACAGGTCAGGACAACCAAAATACGGACAGAAAAGATTTATGGCGTTATAACTTTCCTTCAACAGCATCAATTAACTCGACTGAAAACGAAACTTTAACTGTTTACCCTAACCCGACTCAAGGTATAATTAATATCAATCTTGGAGAAATTAAAATTAAACAAATTAAAATCTATTCTACCGAAGGTAAAATTGTATATTTTAAAGATGAAAATTTCGACTCAACCAATCAAATAATACTTGATGCAATGCCTGGAATTTATTATATTGAGATTGTAGGATCGGAAAAAAAACATATTGAAAAAATTATACTTAAATAAACAAATAGTGAATTCTTAAAAACTTCATATTGGAATAATGGTGATTATGGAATCAACTCGCTCATAACAATTGGCTTTTTTGAAGTTATTTCTTTTAAAAGAAGAACTATACAGTCGATTCCTTTTAAACAACCATTTTTCATTTAACATATAGCTATAATAAACAAACCCTTGATCTAATTTAACCGTTATTCTATCATTAGCTAGCTCACACATAGCAATTCCAATTTCAGGACAATAAAAAGGTTGTATGTAAATTGAATCGTAAGTTGACTTTAAGATTTTTAGAGTGGAGTCAAAACCCAACAACAAATGAGAAGTTTTATTCCCTTTTACAAATCTAACTTTAGATAGAGGCGAATCATTACCTCTTACATCAATTACTTTTAGTGTTATTGAATCTGTAACTATATTTAAACCGTCAATAATTTCATATCCCTTTTCATGCTGCTGCTTAAAACTATTCAACACCACATGATTCCCATCTAGCTTCCAAGCCCCTTCAGATTTTAACGACAACCACCCTCTTTCTTTTCTATATTCAAAGGTAGAATCACTCTTTAAACGAATACATGAATAAAAAGACAAATCATCAGTACACTCATACTCCCCAATAACAGTTAACATACTTTTGGAAAGAGAACAACTTACGATTAAACACAATAGAATTAAAAATATAATCTGCTTCATATGTTATTGATGAAATATAATTCCAAATTCCATAAAGTTTACCTCAATAAAAACACATCACCATCTTCCACACATTTAGTGTTTTCAAAAATAGTTCTCGCTTCATTTTCTAAATCAACAGTATCTCCGTAACGTTGAGAAAAATGCCCCAGTAGCAATTTACCCACTTTTGCATCCTTAGCTAAAGTAGCTGCTTGTTGTGACGTTGTATGAAACGTAGCTTTTGCGCGGTCTAACATATCATGCATAAACGTAGCCTCATGATACAATATATCAACCCCCCCTATTACTTCTTTCAAGCTTTCAATGTATTTCGTATCCGTGCAAAACGCATAAGATTGTTGCTTTGGAGGAGGTGTAGTAAATTCTAAATAATTTAAAATGGTACCATCTTCACGTTCCACATCATTTCCTTTTTTGAATTGAATAATTTCTGGAATTTTTAAATCAAACTCCTCAATCATTTCTTTTACAATTCCTCTTTCCTTTAATTTTTCTTTAAACAGGTAACCATAACATGGTATTCTATGTTTTAAAGGAAACCCATATACTTCAAGTAAATGGTCTTCAAAAATTAACGTTTTTTCTTTTAGTTTAACGGAATGAAAAACAACTTCAAAATTCAGTTTCACATACGTTAATCTGAATTGCACTTCCATAATTTCTTCCAATTCTGGTGGAGCAAAAATATGAATTTTAGTTTTTCGCCCTAGCAAATGCATAGACGACAATAAACCAAACAATCCCAAATAATGATCACCGTGTAAATGAGAAATAAATATATACTGAATACGTTGAAATTTAACTTTAAACTTTCGTAGTTGCAGTTGAGTCCCTTCACCACAATCAATTAAAATTTTACGTTCATTAAAATTTAAATACTGTGACGTTACACCACGCGTTAAAGTCGGTGTAGCAGCTCCTGAACCAAGTATTTGTAAATTTAACATGTGGTAAGTTATTTAGTTAATTAATTATTTAGTTAATTAGTCCATTATTTGTTAAACAAATAAACTACCTAACTAAAAAACTATTAAACTATAAGCTTTGCTTGTTACATTCCAGGCATTCCCATTCCGCCACGCATACCTTTCATTTGACGCATCATATTAGCCATGTTCTTTTTATTAGACATCATGTGCATCATTTTCTTAGTTTCACCAAATTGTTTAATCAATTTGTTTACCTCTTGAATGTTAGTTCCACTTCCTTTAGCAATACGAGTTTTACGACTCCCATTTAATAAAGTAGGTTCTGCTCTTTCTTTTGGCGTCATAGATTGGATGATAGATTCAATACCTTTAAACGCATCATCATCAATATCAACTCCCTTCATGGCTTTACCCATTCCTGGAATCATCCCCATTAAATCTTTAACATTACCCATTTTTTTGATTTGTTGCAATTGTGCATAAAAATCATCAAAATCGAATTTGTTTTGAGCTATTTTCTTTTGTAATTTTTTAGCTTCTTTTTCGTCAAACTGCTCTTGTGCTTTTTCAACTAAAGACACCACATCACCCATTCCTAAAATACGGTCGGCCATACGAGCAGGATAGAATATATCTAAAGCATCCATTTTCTCACCTATACCAACAAATTTAATAGGTTTGTCAACAACAGTTTTAATTGATAGCGCAGCACCACCACGCGTATCACCATCTAATTTTGTAAGTATTACACCATCAAAATTAATACGTTCATTAAATGTCTTAGCTGTATTAACAGCATCTTGACCAGTCATAGCATCTACAATGAATAATGTTTCAGTTGGATTGATTGCGTTTTTAACGTCCTCAATTTCACCCATCATTTTTTCATCCACCGCTAAACGACCAGCAGTATCAATAATTACCACATTAAATCCGTTTGCTTTAGCATGAGCAATACCAGCCTCAGCAATTTTTACAGGATTTTTTTCTTCTTTATTAGAATATACCTCAACACCAACTTGCTCTCCCAATACATGTAACTGGTCAATTGCAGCTGGACGGTAAACATCACAAGCGACTAACAAAGGTGTTTTTCTTTGTTTTTCTTTTAACCATAGTGCCAATTTACCAGCATGAGTTGTTTTACCAGACCCTTGTAAACCTGCCAATAAAATAATCCCAGGATTTCCTTTAAAATTAATTGCGGTTTGTTCACCACCCATTAATTCTACTAATTCTTCATGACAAATTTTAGTTAATAATTGCCCTGGAGAAACCGTTGTTAATACATTACGACCTAACGCTTTTTCTTTAACTTTAGATGTGAAATTTTTAGCTGTTTTAAAGTTAACATCTGCATCCAATAATGCACGTCTTACTTCCTTCAAAGTTTCCGCAACATTAATTTCTGTTATCTGCCCTTGCCCTTTTAAAACCTTAAAGGCTCTGTCAAACTTATCACTTAAATTTTCAAACATCTGTACTATGTATTAATTGGTATTATTTTGAACTGCAAATATATTAATTTTTTTGGTGAATTAAGAATATTTTAAGGTTTGTTTCGTCATAGGCTAACACCTTGATTCATTGAATAGTCCATACTTTTACTCAATAAAATTTGGGCAATTTAACGTGCTATCCGTTTAAAGTTCAAAATCAATACGATTATCTTCAATCTAAACGTAAAAAGTTTCTGCTGTCACTTTTACGTTTCATTTCAGCTAAACCGTTTTACTTTTAAAGCTAACACTTCTATCACTATTGCAAAAGAAATCCTACCTCAACTGAATGAGATAGGATTTTGAATAACTTTAGAAGATTCGAGATAACACTATTATTCCATTATTTTCTCTATACAACTCTGATTTTTGTTAGCACAAAAAACACATTCACTACAACTGACATTAATCAACTAACTTATTTTCTTTTAAACAAATATCTTTAGTCTTGTATCTATAAACATAGTGCTCTTTTGTCTTTTTTAAACCGCTACATTATTTTCTCTCAACGCATCATTTAATGACGTTTTTTTATCAGTACTTTCTTTTCGTTTTCCAATAATTAAAGCACAAGGTACATTGTACGTTCCTGCTGGAAATTCTTTTGGATATGACCCAGGAATGACTACAGACCTTGGAGGCACATACCCTTTAGTTTCTACTGGAGAATCGCCAGTAATATCAATAATTTTAGTTGACATTGTTAAGACAACATTTGCACCTAACACAGCTTCCGTACCAACTCTAACACCTTCCACAACAATACATCTTGACCCAATAAATGCACCATCTTCAATAATAACTGGTGCGGCTTGTAAAGGTTCTAAAACTCCACCAATACCTACTCCGCCACTCAAATGTACATTTTTCCCTATTTGAGCACATGAGCCAACAGTTGCCCATGTATCTACCATTGTTCCAGCATCAACATAAGCACCAATATTTACATAACTCGGCATCAGAATAACCCCCTTACTTAAATACGCACCAAATCTTGCAATAGCATGAGGCACAACTCTTACACCTTTCTCAGCATAATTAGTTTTTAAAGCCATTTTATCATGAAACTCAAAAGGCCCTACCTCAATAGTTTCCATTTTTCTAATCGGAAAATACATTACTACGGCTTTTTTTACCCATTCGTTAACTTGCCAATCGCCATTTGCTAATGGTTCTGCCACTCTTAATTCACCAGCATCTAATTTAGCAATAACTGAATTAATAGCGTCTTGCACTTCAGGGTCCGTTAATAGATCTCTATTATTCCAAGCGTTTTCTATGATATGTTTCATTTGTATGTCTATTTTATGATTCAAATTTAAGTAAACATTTTAAGTCTTTTGAATTTAAATGCAACAAATTATGAATAAGTTAAATTTAATACGCATTTGGATTTTGATATGTGAATTTTGACATCTATTTTTGTTTAAAATAAAAAACTATGTTTGGTAAAGGAATGATGAAGAAGTTGCAAGCAATGCAAGAACAAGTACAAGCCACAAAAGAAAAATTAAATCACATTAAATTAATTGGTGAAGCTAATGAAGGAAAAGTAAGAGTGGAAGTAAATGGTAATGGGAAAATTACAGACATTACAGTTGCAGATAGTATTAGTAAAGAAGAGGCTATTGAATTAATTTTAATTGCTTCAAACCGAGCTTTAGAACAAGCTGAACGTACTAAAGAACTAGAAATGGCACAATCTACTAAAGGTTTAATTCCTGGTATGTAATTTGAATCCTACTTAAACTGACTACTTGTAAATGGATATTTTCATATTAATAGCTGTGTCATTTGGCGCTAGTTGGCTAACTTTTTTCTGCGGATTTGGGTTAGGAACTATGTTAACGCCCATATTTTACATGTTATTTAAAGATTTGGAATTAGCGATTGCAGCTACAACAGTAGTTCACTTTTTAAATAATGTGTTTAAGTTTATGTTGATGAAAAAATCAGTAAACTGGAAAGTTGCTATTCCATTTGGGTTGGCTGCCATTCCTGCAGCATTTATTGGCGCTTATTTATTAACCCATTTTGATGATTTTACAATTTTATCTCTTCAATTAGGAGGGGAGCTACTCGAAATTAAAGCTATGAATTTAATTTTTGGTATAGTTTTAAGTGGATTTGCATTAATTGAACTAATTCCAACTTGGAGTTTAGCCTTTTCAAAACAAAAATTATGGATTGGCGGTGTAATCAGTGGCTTTTTCGGTGGTCTATCTGGACATCAAGGTGCGTTAAGAACTGCATTCTTAGTGAAGTATAAGTTAGAGAAAAATGTATTTATTGCTACCGGAATAGTGGTTGCTTTAACTATTGACATTGTAAGATCAAGCGTTTACTTTAGTGACTTATCTAAAGTGGCTAACATTAATTGGCGTTTTGTTCTTATTTCTTTAACAGCTGCCTTATTTGGTGCAATTAGTGGGCGCTACTTTTTACAGAAAATAAAATTAGCTACTTTAAATATTATCGTTTCAATTGGGATGCTAATATTTGGATTAGCTTTAGGGTTTGGTTTATTAAATTAATTAACGCCTTTTGTCTGTCTCCAGAATCGAATATTCAAAATTGTCTGACCAACCTGATTTTAAAGGTAAAACGTGCCTAGCTCTTCCCTCTCTATTCATCCCAGTATTTTCCAATACTTTGATAGAACTGACATTTCTTACAGCACAACCTGCTTCAATCCTATGTAACTTCAATTTATTAAAGCCATAGTTTATAATTACTTTCAAACATTCAGTACCGTATCCTTTAATCAAAAAAGTGTAATTTTAACCAGACCCTCACCTATTTTGTAATACTCCTTCCTATTTTGAATCCAAATAAACCAAAGAACGTTTGATCTTCTTTTGATTCTATTGCAAATGTGTAATTCTTAATAGTGTCCAAATTATTTTCGGTTATCCAAGGCATAATTACTTGTTCAGAATTTCAACATTCTCAAAAACACTAAACGCTTTAAACCCATGTGTTTCGGGTAAAGAATGAAAAAAATGAATTTAATCCTCCAATTCAATTAACCTCAATACTGTTCTCTTAGTTTTTAATATGTACAATATTCAATATAAAAAGAGGTTATTTATAATTTCTCACTACTTTTTATAAAAATTTAGACACTTAAAAATCATCCATAGCCTCTCCTCTATTGTAAACTTTTTTATAGTTGTTAAGTTTGATAGACAAGGTTAAACTTACTTGTGGAGATAATGGTCTTGAAATGTCAGTTACATACACATTTTCAGTTAATGAAAACGAGTCATTTCTTGCTGTTCCTAAAACATTTCGCCCTTGTAATGTTAAGGCTAATCGTTTTTTATTGAAACTTTTTTTAAGTGACACATCCTGAGAAAACGAATCTTTACTTTCGCCTTGCGCAGTTACCGATCCACTTCTATAACGAGATACTAACTGTAATATCCATCCATTTTTACTAAATGTGTTCGTAATCCTTCCTGAGTAATTAATTGAGTTCACATTATATTCTATATCGTTTAAGTTTCCAGACAAATTAAATAGATACCCATTTATACCCGTATTAATTTTCCACCATTCTTTCAATTTGTAATTGAAAGACGCTTCAGTTCCAAACGAATTAGACGTACCAATATTATAAGGCTGACTAATTAATATTCCAGGTTCATAAACAAATGTTAATCGTTTAATACTATTAACACTACTTCTATAATACGCTTCCAAACTAAAAGAACCTTTTTTCTTAATCGGTTTAATAAAACTCAACTCAAAAGCACCAATGTATTCTGGCAATAAATTTGGATTTCCAGTACGCACACTATATGGACTTTCCCAAGTGATAAAAGGTTCAAAATAATAACTTCTAGGTCTTTTAATTCGTCTTGAATAACTTAGCAGAATTTGATTTTTATTTTCAAAACTATATGAGAAATGAGCTGAAGGAAACCAATCCAATCTATTAATTTTAGTAAAATCTACTGAAGCTGTTGATGTTATTTCTCTGTACGTATATTCAGACCTTAAACCAAGTTGGTACCCTAACTTTTTATGTTTTCCAGAAAACATGGCATATCCTGCATACACATCTCTCACATACTCAACATCTGAACTAAAAAGCGCATTAAAATCATATAATTGAGTCGCCAAGTTATACGTATAATTCTTTCCTATATCTCCACTTTTTCCAAACTGCGACTGTACACCTGCTTCCATTTTTTTTCCATTTTTTAATGGCAACCTATAATCAATATTAAAACGGAATGAATTTGATGGACCTATTTCTGTGTAGAGATTACCTGCTGTAATTTCATTATTTTCAGTAAATGACAAAGTCGTATCAGACTGTATTACATAAGTCATATTAGCTATAGCTTTAAATGAAATATTATGGTCTTTATTTCTTTTAATATTGTATTGATAATACAAACTTGTTGTACTGTTGACAAAGTCAATGTTATTACGTTGATTAGTGTAGAATTCCTCTAATAAACTGTCGTTGTCATAATTTTGATACAGCCTATCATTATAAGGCGACATTAAAGTATATCTGAAATTTTCTTTTAAACTTAGCACATGGCTATTGTTCGGATTCCACATAACTCCACCACCGGCCCCCCACCCTTTCATTTTCCAACTACCAATACCTTCACTTCTCAATACATTAACAACACTATCGTAAGTAGTTGTACGTTCTGTAATACTATTTCGTGGGTGATGTCTTTGATTGATATTAGCCGATAAATCAAATGTAAATTTCTTTTTTTTAAGATTAAAGGCAACATCTCCGTTGTAATTCTCAAATCTACCAACAGACAAATTAATCAAACTACTCATACCTTGCAGTTTACTTTTTTTAGTGATTATATTTATCACTCCACTCGTTCCTTCTGCATCAAACTTAGCAGATGGATTCGTAATAATTTCGATTTCTTTAATCGTACTCGCCGGTATAGTTGCTAAAGCATCATTAGCATCCATTCCAGTTGGAATCCCGTCAATTAACAAGATAAAACTTGAACTCCCTCTCAACGAAACAGTTCCGTCTGCGCTTACCATTATAGAAGGAAAGTTTTGTAATACTTCAATAGCGCTTTGTCCATCTGTATTAATTTGATCCTCTACGTTAATTACTTTTTTATCAATTTCATAAGTAATCATAGGTTTTTCACCTACAACTTCAACAACGTCTAATACCAAAGGACTAATAGAAATGTTTTTGGTATTATAGGTAGGTGCATTTAGAGATATTTCAATGCCTTTCATTAGCTTAGTAGTATAGCCTGAAAACATGATTTTTAAATTATAAATTCCTATAGGTAATTCTGCCAATGAAAAATTTCCGTTATTCGCTGTAACCATCCCTTTTATCATTTCATTACCTGGCTGCTTAAAAGCTATCACCGTGGCATACGCCAGTGATTCATTTGAAGTAGAATCTACAATTGACCCGAAAATTTCTCCTGTTGTT
>Ga0256824_10001187_pt1 | contig 10021 bp, 8 predicted proteins | sample CV67metaG_FD_191570 | JGI IMG/M metagenome (GOLD analysis project Ga0256824, IMG submission 191570) | Hydrothermal vent microbial communities from East Pacific Rise, Pacific Ocean - CV67 | ecosystem: Environmental > Aquatic > Marine > Hydrothermal vents | place: Pacific Ocean: East Pacific Rise...
TTTACAAGGTAAGCTACATATCCATTGATACGTATAAATCCTAAATCAATAGCCGCATATTTACCACCTAAAGCGATGGCTATTCCTTGCATTTTTAAGTCAGCATTTTTAAGTTTTTTATTTTCTAATGTACGTATGATATTAATAGCAGCTAACTCCCCACTTTGTATGGCTGTTTGGGCAGTAGGTGGTAGGGGATTAGCATTCTTATCACTGAGTGCTGCCGTGTCACCTACGATGTAAATAGTGTTATGACCCTTTGCATGTAAGTGTTTGTCTACTACAAATTGTCCCCTAGGTGTTTGCTCTAGATTGAGCGTCTCTAGACAAGGTGCAGTGGTAGTTCCTCCAGCAAATATCATGAAGTCAAAAGGTATCTTAGTACCATCTGTAAGAAGTGTCTCATGTTCATGTATGGAGGCTATACGGCTTTGAGTGTGTACTTTTACACGTAGCTTTTTGAGCCTTTTTGTAGAAGCTTTGATGATACTTTTATGCATACCATTAAGTATAGTTTCACGACTGGCTATGAGGTGTATGTGTAATGTAGCACAAGACAGAGCATTACTTCTGTAGTAACGGTTGAAAAAGTGTTGCATACCCGCGGCTATTTCTACCCCAGAAAGTCCTGCACCACCTACGATGATGTTAAAGTTTTCTTTAGCCTTTTTATCTGACTCAAGCCGTTTGTAAAGTTCATCTTGAAAAAATTGGTTAAGTCTAAGTGCACCTCTGAGACTTTTTGCACCTGAGGAGTAGTTATATACGTTAGAATCGCACTCGAAACGTTTGGTGACGCTTCCTAGTGCGATGACAAGGGTATCGTAAGATTCTTCTCCCTCGTTAAGAAGAATGATTTTGCGTTTAAGCTCGATTGAGAGAACCCTACGATGTCTAAAAGTGACATTTTCATAGTTGGCACACAAAGCAGGAAGGCTCACAATGGTCTCTTCAAAGGAAGTGTTGCTAGAAATCAGTTCGTAGCCTTCTGTTTGCAAAAAATGGTAAGGGTGTTGGTCTATCAGTGTTATTTTGAGCTTAGGGTTTTTACTAAGTCGTCGCATCGCTGCAATGCCTGCGTAACTACCACCCAAGATAACCACATGATGATCAACTTCATGATGACTCATGATAGCCTCCTACGATTTGTCACTGTCTCACTATAGTTACTTCATGTGTAAAGGGTGTGGAGTTTTTTAATATTCCTCTTCCAATTCTTGTACACAAGTAAGCGCATACACCCACTGATGCAAGTCCAGCATATCTTCATAGACTTTGAAGTTACGGTCGATGATTTTTGTTGAGTGAAAGATTTTGTCGGGTTTGAATGTTTTGAACGCATACATCGAACCAAATTTTGCTAAATAGGCATAGGGTTCATCGACATAGTCTTCAAAACCTCTAGGAAATTTTTTGTATTTTGGTTGGGCTATCTCATAGCCTTTTGCTTTAAGTGCTTCGAGTATGAAGTGTAGTTCTTTACGTTTATGTTTGTTTTTAATGTACTCTCTGTAGGTGGCAAGAAGTGGTGGCTTGAAGTTTCGTATACCTGTTGCCACAAAGACTTCAAAAGGGTCATAGTGCATATAAAAAGAGGCAGACTGCATTCTATGTGTTGCACCTTGCCAAAAGATAATGCCTATACGCTCTTTAATGGGGTCAAGTCTATGAAAGCGTGCATCACGGTAGATGCGAAAGAGTGACTTGTTTACTTTAGGTATGGCATGTATGTCTGGCACAAGTATCTGTAAATGCTCACCCATCTCTTCAACATAGGCAATGTTAGGAGCAACGATGTATTTTTTATACGCTTCTCTATGATCATCTAGCCACTCTTTGGAGTTGTTTATGATGATGTTGTCTAGGAACGTGAGTCCTTCTTTTGGAAAACCATTAAAATTCATGATATACCTTTTATTTTTTGCCACAATAAACCTATACGTTCATACCAAAATATATGTGTTTTATGTACTGCATCTTGATCAAAAAATGAGAAATAATGCGGATATTTAACTTGTGCTAAATGATTTGTAGGTGCAGGTATAGGTGTAAGTCCTTCATGTTTGAAAAAGCGTAAAGCACGTTGCATATGGGAGGCAGAAGTGACGAGGATGAAGGGTGCATCACCTATATACTTTTTAGCAGCTATAGCTTCTTCTTGCGTATCTCTTGGATTTGGTTCTAAGTGTAGTTTCTCTTTTTTTACACCAAGAGAAAGAGCAAGATTTTCTTGCATGATAGCACCAGCTGTTGGGTCATAAAGACCACTGTATCCAGATACGATTATCATAGGTTTTTCATCTAATTGTTTGTAGAGACGTATGGCTTCATTGAGTCTTACTGAAGAGACTTCATTGACTTGGGATGTGATAGGTTGGGTGTTATCTGTATGATGCCCATTACCTAAAACATAGATGTAGTGTATATTTTTAGGAGCAGTTTGTAAGGATGGATAGGTATTTTCATAGTTATAGAGTAGGGTATTGGCAAAAGGAGGATAGGAGATAAGAAAAAGCCATAAGAGGCTAATACTCAAAGCTATTTTTGCTTTTATAAGTCTACCTCTAAAGAGAAATATCAAACCCAGTATGAAGAGTAACATACCAAAAGGAAAGGGCATGATAAACATCGTAATCATTTTTTTCAGTAAAAAGGTAAATTCCATCTATACTTTAGTCCACTCGTCTTGTTTCATCTGCTCCAAGTTCCATGATTTTCCATGGTAGCCCTTGTTTGTTGAGTTCTTCCATAAATGGATCTGGGTCGAACTCTTCCATGTTGTAGACACCTTTTGCCTGCCACTTGCCTTCTAGCATGAGTTTAGCACCTATCATGGCTGGCACGCCTGTGGTATAACTCACCCCTTGGCTAAGTACTTCTGCATAGCATGATTCATGGTCAGTGATTTGGTAGATATAAACCGTCTTTTCTTTACCGTCTTTGATACCTTTAGCGAAGATACCGATATTCGTTTTCCCTTTAGTACGAGGTCCAAGACTTGCAGGGTCAGGGAGTAAGGTAGCGAGGAATTCCATAGGGACTATCTTCATCCCTTTATGCTCTACCTCTTTGATGCCAAGCATCCCTACATTTTCTAGGCATTTCATGTGTGTGAGGTAGCTTTCTCCAAAGGTCATAAAAAAGCGTATGCGTTTGAGTCCTTTGATATGCTTCACAAGTGACTCCATCTCTTCGTGGTAGAGTAGGTAGCTGTCTTTGGCTCCTACTTCTGGGTAGTCCCACACTTGTTTGATAGCCATGGGTTCTGTCTCTATCCATTTACCATCTTCCCAATAGCGCCCTTTTGCAGAGACTTCTCTTAAGTTTATTTCAGGGTTAAAGTTGGTTGCAAAGGCGTAGCCGTGGTCACCTGCATTACAGTCAAGTATGTCGATGGTGTGTATTTCATCGAAGTAGTGTTTTTGGGCATAGGCACAAAAGACGTTTGTTACACCTGGGTCAAAGCCCGAACCAAGTAGCCCCATAATGTTTGCATCTTTAAAGAGTTGGTCACGTTCCCACTGCTCTTTGTACTCAAACTTGGCTGTGTCTGGGTGTTCGTAGTTGGCAGTGTCTAGGTAGTCTACACCTGTCTTGGTACAGGCATCCATAATGGTGAGGTCTTGGTAAGGCAGGGCAACGTTTATGACGATATCTGCTTGTACTTTGTTGATTAGTTCGACAAGTTCTGGGACTGAATCTGCATCTACGGTAAGGGTATTGAGTTGTACACCAACTTTCTCTAGTACATTTTTAGCAATGGCATCACATTTACTTACAGTACGGCTAGCAAGGGTTATGTCTCCAAAAGTGTTTGCATTCATAGCACACTTAAAAGCAACGACGTTCCCCACGCCTCCTGCACCGATAATAAGGGTTTTTTTCTTCATAAAAGACTCCTAAAATAATTGGGTTATTTTAGCATAAATAGCAGTATTTTATGATATTTATATAAATATTAAAAGAGATTGTGAATTTCACACAAGGATACCCTATGACAGACAGAGCACAAAGTATAGCAACTATACAAACACTAGACGACTTAGCCCCATTAGCCAACTACTCACTCATGGAATCACTTACACGCGACCCTCAAGCAAACGAAAATGGGAATGACTATGACCCACGACAAGTCTTTAATGGACACTATGTGCCTGTCAAGCCTACACCTATAGAAGCACCAGAGTACATCGCACATAGTAAACAATTATTTAAAGAATTGGGTTTAGCAGATAGTTTAGTAGAGACAGAAAACTTTGTACGTATGTTCTCAGGAGATTTGTCACAAGTTCCAGAGCCTATGAGTAAGGTAGGTTGGGCAACGGGGTATGCACTTTCCATTTACGGTACAGAGTACTACCAGCAATGCCCCTTTCAAACAGGTAACGGCTATGGGGATGGTCGTGCTATCTCTGTGCTCGAAGCAGTGCTAAACGGTAAACGTTGGGAGATGCAGCTCAAAGGTGCAGGGCGTACACCTTACTGCCGCGGTGCCGATGGGCGTGCAGTCTTACGCTCTAGTATACGAGAGTTTTTAGCCCAAGAACATATGCATGCACTAGGTGTGCCTACCTCACGCTCTTTGAGTCTGTTTACTTCTAAAGTAGAAAAGGTACACCGTCCTTGGTACTCAGAACACTCACACGCCAAAGACCCTGACATGATGGTATCTGAATCAGTAGCCATCTCCACACGAGTGGCACCGTCCTTTTTAAGAGTAGGGCAAATAGAACTTTTTGGGCGACGAGCACGAAAAAATGAACACCCCAATGCCATGCAAGAGCTTGAACAGATAGTACTGCACCTCATCGAGCGTGAATATGCTGATGTCATAGACAAGCATCTACCCACATTAGATAAGATGGTACTACTAGCACGTGAATTTCGTACACGTCTTACGGCATTGGTGGCAAACTGGATACGTGTAGGCTACTGCCAAGGAAATTTCAACAGTGACAACTGTGCAGCAGGTGGCTTTACCCTAGACTATGGTCCTTTTGGCTTTGTGGAGTTGTTTGACCCCGAGTATCAGCCATGGACAGGTGGTGGAGCACACTTTTCATTTTTTAACCAGCTCAACGCTGCACAACGTAACTTTCATGTGTTTTGCTTGGCATTACAACCATTGTTAAAATCAAGTTCTAAACATGATGCCCAGCTAGGAGAGATACACGATGGTTTTTCTACACTCATGCAAGAGCAAATGGAAAAGATGTGGGCTTCCAAGCTTGGGTTAGAGACTTTTGATGCAGTACTGTTTGATGAACTTAAATTTCTTATGTTACAAACTTCTGTAGATTACACAATTTTCTTTCGTGAGCTCTCAGAGATACCTAAAAACATAGAGTCACTTAAAAAAAGTTTCTATAAAGAGGTGCTAGAGGGAGACAGTCTTGAACAAACTTGGAAAGTGTGGTTAGAAAAATGGAAACAGCTACTTTCTGCTGACAATATCTCTGAACAGATGAAAGGTGTGAATCCCAAATACACCCTACGAGAGTGGCATCTTGTATCTGCCTATCAGCAAGCCAAGCAGGGTGATTATGCACTCATAAGAGAGCTGCAAGAGGTGATGAATGATCCTTATGCTGAGCAGTCCAAAGAAGTAGAGGAAAAATACTATACGCTAAAGCCAGACGAACTTTTTGATATAGGGGGAATTTCGCACATTAGTTGTTCTTCGTAGATTTTTTTGTTCTCATACTTTGCATGAGAATGGATATATGATATTCTAACGGGTAGAAAGTTTTACTGTATTAAACGACTGTCTTAAGAAATATAAATCCTGCTAGGATTTATATTTCTCTCCAAGTACTTATTGTATACGTTCTTTAAGTGACAATGGAACTACTAATTCAATATCACTCTTTTCTTGAATTTTCGTATTTAAAGAGTCTAAGATTTCATCTTTACAATAAGAAAATTTTTCTAAATCTTTTTTAAATAATTCAATACCAAGTTCACAAAAGTCAGCTGGTAGAACAGCTTTTTTATCAATAAATCCATTTGGATATTTTTGTTTATATTTTATGTCTATATCAAATATTATTTTGATTAATTCTGATGACATTTGAATAAAATAAGGTATTCTAAATACCGTGTATCCTAAGTTTTCATAATCCATATCTTTGATAATGTCTGTTTTAATCCTTAGGGCTTTACAATAGTGTGAGTCGCCATCAAATTCAAGAATTATTTTCATTTCATCTGACCTATAATCAGGTCTTAATCTTTTATTTGTTGAACCTGGAACAGCTTTATCATGGATGAAGTCATTATTAGAAAATAGTTCATTTAGAATTAGTCCTAAATTTGTTTCAGTTAAATATTCTGGCAATATAGCTCCTTATCATATAACTCTTTATTAGGGGGAATATAATGTCCCACTATTCTTGAATTTTTAATAGTTAGTAGTATATCAAAAGTGTCTGACTATTTCTAAAAATATGACAATGGTGTAAGTATGGATGGTATGACACCTATAGCCTAGACATGGCACACTCTTTTAGGCTAAATAGTAGTGGTTTATAATATACGACAGTCCAAAAAGAAGAGGAATAAAAATAAGTGTACTTAAAAGTATAAGTGAAGTAACATCTTTAGGCTTACAGTCATAAAGTGAAGCCAAATTAATATTGGCAATTGCCAAAGGTACCATCATTTCCATAAATATGATACCTTGTACAAACAAAGATAAGTCAGTAAATGAAAGTATGAACGCAGTAGCCAATGGAATGATGATAAACTTTTGACCTATGGTGCCTATAAGGAGTTTAGGGTGTAGTTCCTTAATTCGTATGCCTTGTAGGAAGGTACCTAGCAAGAAGAGTTGTAAGACTATACCTGCGTAGGCTCCCATCTTGAAAAACTCTTGTATTTGGGCAGAGAGAGGGACATCATAAATGTTTATGAGTATGGCTAGCACAGAAGCAGGGATAATGGGAATTTTGACGATGTTAAAGAGTGAGTCTTTAATGCTAAATGAGCCACGAGAGTAGATGTAGACACCTATGATGTACACCACAAAGACATTGGCTATGTTTATGAGTGTGGTGTAGATGACAGACTGCTCTCCAAAGAGTGCAATGCCTAGAGGTATACCTATGTTTCCTGTGTTACCCACAAACCCTGCGATGCTAAAAATGGCACGTTCTTTAGGGTCAGAAAAGATGAGTTTACCTAAAAGTATGGTAGGTATGAGCAGGGCTAGTATGATGGCAAGATAAAGAAGTGGTACATATATATGTTCAGAGTGAAGCTTTGCAGTAGAAAAGCCCCATATGGTTACAAATGGTTGTAAAAAATAGACAGACATGAGTGTGAGTGTCTTAGTATTCATCTCTTCTTTAAAGATGCGTTTAGCCATGTAGCCAAGGACTATGAAGACATAAACAAAAATGATGGAGAGAAGTGTGCTTAGCATAGTTTGTGAAAAAGGCTAGTGTATGTTCTGCATGTGAATGGCAGCGCTAAGCCCAACTATTATCATTTGTACACCCATAACTGATAAAATGAGACCCATGAGTCGTGTGATGATGCCTAGTATACTTTCCCCTATCATAGATATAATTTTTGATGAAAAAATAAAACAAACATAGGTGATAAGACATAAAATGGCAAAAACAAATAATGTAATGGCTATGTCAGTCCAGCCTTGTCCTGCAGAATAATTCATAGCAGTTGCAATAGTCCCTGGACCAGCAAGAAGAGGTACTGCAAGAGGTGATATGGCTATGTCTGCATCATTATCTTCCTCACTTGTGTGTAGTTTTGAATTTTTACCTTGAAGCATATGATAGCCAATGAGAAAAACTAAAATACCTCCAGCTATTCTAAATGCAGGAAGTGTGATGCCAAAGAGTTGAAAAATAGATTTACCTAATACTGAAAATAGTACGATAATAATAAAAGTAATGAGGAGTGACTTCAGAGCAATTTTGGTTTGTTTTGACTTCTCCATGTCTCCTACTAGTCCAGCAAAAACGGTAGTATTTGCTATGGGATTCATAATGGCAAAAAAGGCTACAAAAACGCTTAATGCATGTTCTAATAATGGGCTCATATTTTTTGATTCCTTGTCTAAATGATGGATAGGTATATTTCATTAATAGAAGTATATCATTAAACTATTTTAGCTATGATTCCTTACTTTAAAACTTAGGATATTTTATGGATTTTGGTTCTTTAGAATCTTGGGGTTACTTAGCAGTAGCCTTTTTTGCTTTTGGTGGTTCGTTGTTTATAGTAGCAGCTGCTGGTGTGTTTTCTTATATGGGAAAGATGGATTTAGCCACAGCAATGGCAGTAGCAACAGTGTCCAACTATATGGGAGATATGTTTCTTTTTTACCTTGGTAAATACCAAAAGAAAGAGATACAACCATACTTTGCTAAACATAAACGCAAGATTGCACTAGCGACACTCATCATGCGTAAGTATGGGATATGGGCTATCTTTATACAGAAATTTTTGTATGGTATCAAAACGCTAGTACCACTTTCTATGGCACTGTCTAAGTATGATTTTAAAAAGTTTGGGTTCTATAACATCTTTGCAAGCATCGTATTTGTACTGACTATTGGGCTTACTGCGTACTACTCAAGTGAGGCTATTATCTCAATGTTTGGATATATAAAAGAAAATCCTTGGATTGCACCGGTTGTTTTATTTTCTATTGTAGGTATTGTATGGTACGGTATGGAGCATCTAACAAAGAAGCGCTAAGCGCGCTTCTATCTGTTGAGCCAGTAGATAAGACTTGGGATATTTTCTATCCCAAAGTAGAAGTGATTATGGTCAACATAATCTCCTCTTCTATAGACATAGGTAAACCTAAAGATATCAAGGAAGTCCACATACGTGTTTACCCCATAAGCACTATTGGATTTATAGAATGACCCCTTTGTATCACCAAAGAGACTGAGTCCTCCTCCAATTTTCATAAAGTCATCATACTCTTTAAAGGCATTGAAGTCTGCACGTACAAAGTTAGCTGTCTTGTCTGCTACAATGTAGGATGCCTTGGCTTCAAGCCCACTGAGGTAATCCATATCGGCATAATAGAGTGCTGTATAGCCTAAACTCATACCGCCATTGTTTAAGTCGGTTGCTATTTCACTCGGTAAGAGTCTAAGGGCCGTTCTAAGGTTTTCTTTTCCTGGATCTCTAGGGACATCAAGAGGTAAGAAATGGAAACCACTTTTGTCTTTTATAAATGTATTGGCAGCCCATGCACTTAAGCTTGTTACTGTTGCCACAGAACTATGGTCATCATCTATTTCAGCATAATCATTCTCTATACTTGTGATACGATTAACCACAAATCGTAGAGGTCTTTTGTACCAATTATCTATATCTTTTTTGGCACGTTCTAAGAAACCTTTTTTATTTGTTTTAAGATAATGCATGTCAAGCTTTGTGAGGAACAGTTTAAATTCATCATTATCATAACGCGCTTCATCTGTTTTAGTGGTATTGAAAGCATTATAAATAGCAGAAAAACGGTCTTTTGTTTTTGGTTTTAAATGATGAAACTCTGTATCTAAAAAAAGTTTGTAAGCAGCAAGTGCATCAGGGTTATCATCAATGCCAAGAGTAGTTTTTAGGTAGTTCATAATATCTACTTGAGATAAAGATGCAAATTTGTTTATATGATAACGTTTAAACGCTGCTGCAATGTGATAGATGGCATCATAAACACCTACATAGTAGTCGTAATTACGGAAATTTTGGTCTAAAAAAGCACCAAAATGACCTAAATACTTTCCTGTAATAGGATGATATCGTGAAGAAAGCACCAATCGTTTATCTGAGTCATCTCTAAAGTTTTGGTTGATAGCTTCATAGAGTTTCATCGATTGCATAATGTCAAAACTACTAAAGACGGGAAGAAGATTGGTCCCTATAAAGCCAAGAGGAAGCTCTTCTTTTTCATCTATATCTTCCACTTCCACTTCTTTTCTCATATTACTTGGATCCATAAAGAAAAATGTTGAAGCATTTTCGTCTAATGCGATGGCTA
>Ga0256824_10001188_pt1 | contig 10018 bp, 5 predicted proteins | sample CV67metaG_FD_191570 | JGI IMG/M metagenome (GOLD analysis project Ga0256824, IMG submission 191570) | Hydrothermal vent microbial communities from East Pacific Rise, Pacific Ocean - CV67 | ecosystem: Environmental > Aquatic > Marine > Hydrothermal vents | place: Pacific Ocean: East Pacific Rise...
ATCATTTTAATTGCCTTGTATAATTATTTATGAAATGATACCAAAGATTGTATGGTGTTTTGATTAAATTATTTCAGTAAAAGAGTGGGTAAACATTTACAACTTAACAATAAAATTTCTCTCGACTTTAGCAATATACTTACTTACTGTATTCTCAGAATTATCTGTTTCACTATACTCTTTACCTAGAAGCCTTTTAATATCTGTACTGCTCTCTTCGAAGAATTCACTATACTCTTGATCTTCAAAAGGCATCAAGTATCTTACCGAGTTTAATATGTCAGATATGAAATTCACTCTATTTTTAATATTTTCTATATATTTCAGAATAAAATCTTTATTGTTCTGTACAAAATTATGGTCATCTAAAAACTTGATATCTTTAAATACTCTCTGTAGTCGAATAACACTACTTTTAAATTCATTAAAATAGAACTCTATTGAAATATTATTCTCATCAAAGAACTCTCTAAAAGCAAATTCACTTAGCTTATCAAACTCAAATACATCCTCTATAGCCATAGCCATATCTTGTTCATATTTATCTTGATACATTGTTACATTGACTAAATCATAAAAGGGTGCTACTTCTAGCCCTTCTTTGTGTACAAAAAAGGATATATTTTTACCATGAGCATCGCTATTGCCTAATATAAGATTTAAGATACTCCATTTAATCACTTGCTCTTTAAAGAGGGCTGGAACAATTGCTTTGTCTGCTAATGAAAAAAGTTTTCTAAATGAGATGCCTTCTCGATATTCAGGCATGTTAATGCCTAAGTTTCTCTCATACTTGTATGAAAGTGGAAAACCGAGTGCTTGAACACTATCTATGATATGCTTTCTCTTTATTAGCTCATTGCTAATTATCTCTCTATCAAATCTTGTCACCAACAAAACACACTCATTTGCTATTTCTGCACAAGCAACTTGTGCAACATTGTAGCCTATTGCCAATGCTAATTTCATAGAGATAAATTCATTAGAGACTACATTTTCTCCTGCTCTATTGAATTTTAATATATGAGTTGAGCAGATATCACCCTCACCAAAACCAAGTTTATCTGCAAGTACCGTTAAAGGAAGTTTTGTTTGAACTCCTGCGATACTTAGTCTAGGCTTGCCCTTCCAAATATGAATGGGTTTAACATCTCTAAGAGTGACTCTTTTTTCTAATTCCTCTATGCTTATCTCTTCAAAGGAAGTGCTAGGTGTGAACTCTTTAGTGTCTGTAAAAGTCAATGCACCTGTTGTTTCTAAGCCAATCTGTTTTAAAATGGAAAATTTTTCACTTTTAGATATATGAAAATAAACACTAAGTTCCTCGAGTCCATTCCCTTCCGGAAGAAGGTTTTCTATAAATTTTCCAACTGCATCACTGTTAGGATTATTAAAACTTAAAGATGGACTAATCTCAAAACCATCTTTTTTCCATTGTTCATCATACTCAAGAGAGTAGCTTTTATTGAAGGCTTCATACGAGATTGTCCCCACTAAAGATTTGTTGTAATGAATATATAATAGATTCATCTGTTTATTCTCCTACACTCATCTTCAAGCCAAGCATATTGATAATGGTCATAAGTGTTAAAGTATTTACATTGCCACCATTTTCTAGTGTTCTAAGTGTTTTATCACTAACCCCACATAGTTGAGCTGTTTTTTTGATCGATAGTTTCGATTTTGTCCGTTTATACTTAATCATTTCGCCAAGAGTTTTCAAGTCTTTTATTGTTTCACTTTGGGGTTTCTTAGAAGTAATTACTTGTTTACCTACTGTTTTTACAGTTCTATTATTTACATTCATGTTAAGGGATTTACCTAGTTTTGTTTGAATTGTCTTTGCTTCAGTACTGTTGGTAGAACTTTTCTCATTCATTATGTCTACTCCTCATTTTCAAGTATCTTGCTTAAAAAGTAATATAATACCATTTTAGCGAAATAATCTAAAAACAATACTATAACAGTAGTATATTACCATTATGTAAGATATTAATCTAATTGTAGACTATAAAGATAATATATTACCCCTTTAGTGTTAAAATTTTATTAATTTTTTTATGTCTAATTTATAGAGGATATTCCAGAATTTAAATTAAAGACTTTTAAGTACTTTATTAATATATTCATCAGAGATATATGCAGGTTGTACATATTATTTTCACCAGTAAATTTAACAATCATATGACCTATCCGAAAAGCCTTCTTGTGCTACTGAGACTTATTTAACTGGTTAGTTAAGAAGTAGCTCAAAAGTATCAGGCAGTGAAAAGTTTATGATGACATTACTTACACCAAATTTAATTATTTTAATTGCCTTCTATAATTGTTTTTGGAGTGATATACTATTTTGATTAAGTAAAAATTTAGATATACTAAATGTAATAATTAAAGGTTTAAATTGAAAACAGTAGAATATTATAATAATGAATCAACTAATTTGATTCTAAGATATGATAATGCAAATATGGTATTACTGCATAAGCTGTTATTAAAATATATTCCTGAACAAAGTAGTGTGTTAGATATTGGTTTTGGATCTGGTAGGGATCTGTCTTTTTTAAAAGATAATGATTACGAAATTTGGGGTATAGATCCATCAAATAAATTTCTAAAACACATACAACAAAAATTTCCAACTATTAAAGAACATTTTTTTCTGGAAAGCATTCCATTTATAAAAACTAGTTTGAATTTAAAGAAGCAATTTAATGCTGTTATTGCTATAGCAATGTGGATGCATTTAAAACATAACCAGTATGAAGATGTAGTGGAAAGTATAGTAAGTGTACTTAAAGATACTTCTACTGTCATAATAAGCTATTCAGAGGGAAGCAGAATTGATGATGAACGTTATTTTGAAGATGTGAATTTGGACTATATTACGCAACTATTTAATGCTAAAGGCTTTACTTTAATTGAGACTATCAAAAATAAAGATAGCTTCAATAGAGATAATTTAATTTGGAATACGGTAATCTACAAGCATGGTTGATACAGAAGCATTAAGACAAATAAACTATATTATAGAACATGATTCTGCATCAAGTACATATAAGTATGTTTTACTTAAGAGTGTTATTAATGCTTCACAAAAATATGACCATTTAATAAGAGTGGAAAATGCAAGAGCTAATATACCATTAGGATTGATAGTAGAGCAATGGGTATTGGATTATATGCCTTTTGTATTTAAAGATATTTTACAAGGTTCAAGTAAAACAACAGTTTTAGATAAACCGATAACTGATGTTTATAAAAATATATTTAGGCTTCTTAATTTAGATACATCTGTAGAATGGGTATATGCATATATACAATTTACAAAAGCACTTCAAAATCCTACTATGTCATTAGAACTATCAAATGAGTTTCTTAAGCTATCCAAAAAGATTGCAGATAAAATTGTTAATATGCCTATGAAATATACAGGTAAAGAAAAATATGAATTCTTCACCCCTGAAAGATATAAGTTTGGACCTGTAAAGCTAACTAATAATGAGATTTATAATTCTAGTTTTGTGGTGAATAGTTTTGGATATTTTTCTATATCAAAACAGCACTATAATATCTTCCGATATCTAGGTCAAACTCTTTATGGTACATCTACAATTATGTCTAAATGGAAACAAAAAACCAATTCTTTAAATACTAACCAAGAAACTATAAAAGATATCATTGATAAACTTTCAAGTGACACATTAGAGATAAGAGAGACAGCCTCTATTAGAAAGATATTAAATCAAGAAAAAGAGTGTATTTGGTCAGGAAAAGAATTAACGGATAAGAACTATGATGTGGACCATGTATTACCCTTTTCGGTTTGGTTCAATAACGATTTATGGAATATGTTACCTACCGATAGAGCTTTGAATCAGCACAAAAAACGAGATAAAATTCCTAGTCGTCAACTTATAGAAAAGAGAGCTGATAAAATTATTCAATATTGGAGTCATTATCAGAAAACTATGCCATTATTATTTAAATCTCAAATGGAAGTTTCTTTAATTGGTTTAGGTATTGCTCATGATAATTTTTTTGATACAGCTATAGAATCCTTATGTAAAAAGAGTGATTATTTGATTTATGACAGAGGACATGAGGCTTTTAGCATATGAAAATAGAACCACTTTATATAGACCTCGAAGCAACTTTTGATTCTAATATACAAGAGATAGGTATTATATTTAAAGAAGATGAGCTCAAAACAAATTCTATCAAAGAAGCTTATGAATATATCAAAAATACACCAACTAAATATATTGCTGGTCATAATGTAATTGCTTTTGATAAAGAGTTGTTAAAAAATAGCTCGATCAAGCAACTGTTAGATGACAAAATATTTATAGATACACTACCAATATCTATGTTATTGTTTAATGAAAAGACATTTCATAACCTTCCGAAAAATTATAAGAGTGAAGATAACTTTTTAAATAATCCAGTGAGAGATGCTCAATTATCAAAAGAACTACTTTTAAAATCAATAGAAAAGTTCAAAACACTTCCAATATTACAAAGAAATATTTTGTATACATTGTTAAAACAAGAAGAGGTATTTAAAGGTTTTTTTGAGCTTATTATAGAAGAAAAACTTTTTGAGGAGCTCAGTGAAATAGTTCTAAAGGGTTCTATATTAAATATTTTCAAGTCTATTATTAAAAATTCAGAAGTACTATATTCTGCACTTAAATTTAATAGAATTGAACTTGCTTTTATTTTAGCTATTCGTATGCCAGAACTTGAAGTTAATGCTCAGCCACCTAAAGTACTTTATGATTATAAAGATATAACATCTCTACAAGAAAAATTATGTTTTGATTATGATAGTTCCGTAGATGAGTTAAGTTCTACTGCTTCGGATATTTTTGGGTTTGGTACATTTAGAGACTTTCCTCGTCAAGATGCTACTCTTGAAACAGGTGCAACTATTTCTCAAAAAGAGATAGTTACTGCAGCTCTAAAAAATGAATCATTTCTTGCCATATTGCCAACTGGAGGAGGAAAAACTTTTACATTTTGGCTTCCATCAATTATTAAAGCTAAATCTCTTAAAACTCTTACTGTAGTAATCTCCCCTCTTCAAGCACTCATAAAAGATCATATGGATAGTTTTCATGAAACAGTAGCTAATTATAAAGCTGTAGCACTAAGTGGTTATATGTCCCCAAGTGAAAGAGCTGATAGCATGGAAAAAGTTGTAAATGGAGATGCTGATATCCTATATATTGCCCCAGAAAGCCTTAGGTCAAATTCAGTATTTAATTTATTAAAAAATCGTGTTATTGAAAGATTTGTAATTGATGAAGCACACTGTCTCTCAACATGGGGAAATGATTTTAGACATGATTACTTTTATATTGGTTCATTTATCAATGACTTATTAAAGGAAAAACCTTTTCAAGACCATATTCCAGTATCTTGTTTTACCGCAACAGCTAAACCAAAAGTAATGGATGATATTACAGAGTATATAGAGTCTGCCTTAAACCTTAAAATGAATCGATATATAGCAGTACCTGAGAGAAAAAACCTTGATTATGAGGGGCATGAATTAAATAGTGATAAAGCCAAATATACAAGTTTACTAGAACTAATAAATACTAAAGAGGGTTCAACTCTTATATATATCCCATCTTCAACGAAAAAGTGTGATGAAGTGGCTGAACAGTTGGCTTTAGATACTGGTAAAAATGTTAAGTCATTCCATTCTAAGCTTGATACAGATATTAAAATGCAAATTTTAAGAGAATATATAGATGATGATGTAGATATTGTTGTGGCTACAACAGCTTTCGGTATGGGAGTTGATAAGCCAAACATTAAAAATGTAATTCACTATGAGATATCAGAATCATTAGAAAACTATTCTCAAGAAGCAGGTAGAGGTGCAAGGGATCAAAATATTAGAGCCTCATGTCCTCTTCTTTTTTCTCAAAGTGATTTAGATAAACACTTTACTACTTTAACTCGTTCTAAAATAAATCCAGACGAGATAAATGCTATTTTTAGAGTACTAAAAAAAGATGGTCGTAATCCAGTTACATTAACAACAAGAGAGATAGCTTCACAAGCTGGTTGGGATACAGAAGATAAGTCTAGTGATTATGACATGAAAGTAAAAACAGCTTTACTTGAACTAGAGAGAGAAGATTATTTAGAACGCTCTAGGAATAGAGTACAGTATTATGCTGATGCAGTAGCGAAGGATTCTCTGTCAATTTTGCAAGAAGAGTATAAAACTAAAGATTATAGTGAAGACTCTAAGATAAGATTATCTCGTGTATTGCAAACACTACTTGGCAGTGGAAAACCTAAAGCCGTTCAACTAGATGAGCTAACTGAGATACTTGGTTATTCTCATGAAGTAGTTACACAATCAGTATTAGAACTTAAAGAGATGAAGATTATTTCAGATGCAAAAGATTTGAGTTTAAAACTAAGTAGAGAGAGTAAAAACCTATATCAAAGTTATACTCGAATTGAGAAGATACTGTACGAGTATCTAGTCAGAGAGCATAGTCATACAGTACGTATGAGTGAACTAAATCAGGTACTTCTAGATGAGCCAACTCTAAACTTTAAAGATGAAAATATTAGCTCCATAATTAAAGTATTACTTAAAAGCTGGATTGGGTATAAGCACCAGTTTAAATTTAACCGACTTGATAGACAAAAAGATCTTTGGTATTTTGAGTTTATAGACATGAATAGAGTAAAAAAGATCATTGATTATAAGCATTATATAGGATTGAAGACTCTTGAGTATTTATCAATAAATCTTTTCGAGAAAAAAGTCAGCACAAAAGAGACAGTTGAGTTTTCTATGCTCGAACTTCAAAAGGCATTAAATCTAAAAGAGGATCAAAGTTCAAAAATTATTGATAAAGCACTACTACATCTTCATGAGCTCAGGATACTAGAACTAGGAAACGGTCGTTTTATCTATTATGCACCAATGAATATTAAGAAAATGGATAAGATGCTCGTTCCAAATAAAAAATATACAAAGCTTGAGTATAAATCAAGACTTGAACCATACTACCAGAGAAAAATGGAATCTATTCATATCGTTGGTGAATATTCAGAACGACTTGTAAAAAACTCTAAACAAGCCCAAGCTTTCATGAAGGATTATTTTACACTTTCATATAGAATGTTTGTCAACAAGTACGGCGAGTTAAAAGAAAAATTTAAAAGACCTATGACAGAGTATCGTTACAATAAAATTTTTAATAGTCTCTCTGTAGAACAGAAGAAAGTTATAGACGATAAAGAGTCTCAAGCCATGATGATTCTAGCTGGACCGGGAAGTGGCAAAACAAAAGTTCTTGTGCATAAGATAGCTTCTCTTATATTACAAGAGGATATTAAAGCAGATCAGTTTTTAATGCTTACATACTCTCGTACTGCTATGATGGAATTTAAATCTAGACTGTTTGAGTTGATAGGTCAACTTGCTTACGATATAGATATTTTTACATTTCATGGATTCTCTCTTCAACTGATAGGTAGAGAAGCTAGTAGTGATAAGAAGATACTTCATAATGTTGTATCTTTAGCTGCACAACAAATTAACGAGAACAAGATAAATATACCTTTTAAAACGGTTGTAGTGCTGGATGAGTATCAAGATATTAATGCAGATGGATTTGAGTTAATAAAAGCATTATCTAATGCTCACGAGAATAAAAAACGATTAATTGCAGTTGGCGATGATGATCAGTGTATCTTGTCTAATGTTAACGGGGCAGATATAAAATTTATTCAAGAGTTTGAAACAGAGTTTGGACTTAACGATGAAGAGGAAAAATCATATGCTCAGTATGAACTTTTAACTAATTTTAGGAGTACTCAAACTATCGTAGAGTACTCAAATAAATTTATTCATAATGTTCCTATGAGGTATAAACAACATCCCCTTATATCTCATTCTAAATATCTAGGTGAAGTTATAATAGTCAATTGTAATTCACAGTATTTACAACAGCCAGCAGTTGAACAAGTTAAAGAACATATTGAAGCGATGAAAAGTCTTGCAGTGCTCGCTTTTAGTAATAATGAAGTGGCAGATATTTATGCTTTACTTCATGACGAAAATATTGATGTAAATTATTTACTGGATAATGATGGATTTAAACTTAGTAGTTTAGTTGAGATTAGATTTCTCGATGCACTACTTAGAGATAAAGACCTTAATGAAAATTTTCTGTGGGAATCATACGAAAAAGTAAAACAGCGATATAGTGGGTCTAAAAATATATCTATACTCTACAAGATAGTTAAAGGCTTTATCGATGACCATGAAATTTATACACCATCTCTTTGGCATATTTATTTAGATGAAATATCTTCTGAACAACTTGTTTCTACTTATAATAAAGTTTTAGTGTCTACTATACATAAATCAAAAGGGAAAGAGTTTGATACCGTTGTTTTAGTAGCTCACAAGATGAAACTTAATGATGATTTTGTCAGACTCTTTTATGTTGGAATGACAAGAGCAAAGAAAAAGCTAATTATTGTTACTGACAATGAATATTTCAAATCTAACTCCACATCATCAGTTGAAAATATTGTAAATAATAAAAATTATATAGAACCAAATAAAAAAACTTTCGTAATGGGGTTATCCGATTTATATATGAGTTTTCAATCTCAGCATGATTTACAAAATATTGACTTAATTGCAGGCTCAGAGGTATATGTACAGGAGCTAACAAAGAATAGGCCGTATTACCTAATCCAAAATGATATATCGATCGCTCAGCTATCGAAGAAGATGCAAAACACAATTTTAACCCATGAGAAACAAGGCTATTTATTGTCGGATGTTATTATTGAAAATGTTATTGAATGGTTTGATGAAAAATCTAATAATTATAAGCAACTTCCATTATGTAAAATAGCGATGAGTAGGTTATGACTATAAATTTTAAATTCTTGATGAATAAGAAAGTACTTGAATGCGGTTTATTCCTAGGTATCGTTTTCTAATCTAATAAATCTAAAAGCTCCATATATATGATTGAATCTTGCACAAAGTTTGACAAAATATGCTGATAAAAATAATTATCTTGAGTTGTGATGTAGGTAGTTTAAAGTGATGGACACTTAGAGATTAAAACTCCAAGTGTCTAAAAAAAAGTTTAGTCGTTAAGAAGCTCATCTACATAAGAGATGACTTGAAGAGCGGCTACTGCACCGTCTCCTGCTGCACTTACAACTTGTTTTGGAGCGGCGATTCTCATGTCTCCTGTTGCGTAGAGACCTGCTGTAGAAGTAGCCATGCTAATGTTTACAATTACTTCGCCTTGTTTGTTCATGTCACATAAGAAACTACCATCTTCTTGAAGAAGTGTTTCGTTGTTTACATCGTTCCCAACAAATGTAAATACACCTGGAACTACGATGTCGCGAATCTCGCCATCTTTGTTTTTAACTTTAAGACCATTTACACCCATTTTATCGCCATAAACTTCATCGGGAACAGAGTTTAAAACAAGCTCAATGTTTTCAGTTCTCTCAATTCTTGCTACAGTATTTGGAGCTGAACGGAAAGTGTCACGTCTGTGGATAAGGTAGACTTTTGAACAGATTTTTGCAAGGTAAAGTGCTTCCTCTAGTGCAGTGTCTCCACCACCTACAACAACAACCTCTTTTCCTTTGTAGAAAAAACCATCACACGTTGCACAAGTACTTACACCACGACCAAAGAATTCATCTTCGCCAGTAAATCCTGCACGACGAGGAGAAGAACCAGTCCCTATGATAACACTATGTGCATCTGTAGTTGTTCCATCTTCTTTATGTATTGTAAAAAGCTCGCCACTTTTTGTAACACGAGTCACGTTGACCATCTCATGTTTTAAACCAAACTTTTGACACTGTTCTGGCCACGGAGTCATTAGGTCCATACCTGTTATCTCGCCTGTAACACCAGGGTAGTTTTCTATTTCCGATGAGTTCATGATCTGCCCACCAGGCATACCTTTTTCAAACATCGTTACATTTTCTA
>Ga0256824_10001189_pt1 | contig 10007 bp, 16 predicted proteins | sample CV67metaG_FD_191570 | JGI IMG/M metagenome (GOLD analysis project Ga0256824, IMG submission 191570) | Hydrothermal vent microbial communities from East Pacific Rise, Pacific Ocean - CV67 | ecosystem: Environmental > Aquatic > Marine > Hydrothermal vents | place: Pacific Ocean: East Pacific Rise...
GGAGAATAACATCTTGGTACCCTTCTTTTTTAATCGTAAAATTATCTTTCAAGTCTTCTTGAGTCATAACCTTGATCCTTTTCTCTTTAGTATAGCTAAATATCAACTCTTACACTAAGCTTTTTTAATCTTAACATGGTCTATTTTTTACTCTTCAATTTTTATTTAAGGTGTTCTCCCTTATACTCACTTATCTAAACTCAACAAAAGGATTACCATGATCAAAGGTATCAAGAAAAATGACACAGAAGTAATCATCTCTATTCCCGAAGATTCCGTTTCTTATATACTTACTAGAGGCTTTTCTAAAAGTGCTGACATAACGTTGTCTCTTCCGCAGCTAGATGCCATGATTAAAGAACTTACCATTATCAAAAATAAGTTATCTTAATTACTCTTAATCCTTAATCTTTTTCAAAGGTTTTTTCCTATATAATACAGACAAGAAAGAGGGAAGACAACTCTTAAAGTTAAGAGCCTTTCTATCTTTTATAATATGGCTTGCTAGCTCAACTAATAGAGCACCTCCCTTTTAAGGAGTTGGAATATCTTCGGATAGGTCCTTTGCGTTCACGCGTATGTGGTTCCAGTGTGAAAGACCTGGGCAGGTCACCATCCAAACCCTTTACCAAATATTCTTTTTTATGAATGTTTTATAAAGTGTTTTTCTTACACAATAGGGGAGGCGCCTCCTCGTGTATTAGCTGCACCTAAGATAACCTCGGTTAGTCCCGGTCAAACGATTAAAAATCGTATCTTATGTAATCCTTTGTGGTTCATGGTTTCACAGAGAGATCTTTCTACTCGCATTCAGGTCTTTGACCCTTGGAGGCACTTGCTTTTGCATTTAGGATTCCCTAGGAGGCGCTTGCTTTTGCGTGTAGAACTTTCTCCAACTCTTCTTATTACCAATCATCTCATTCTGAAACTATATTTTTACACTTTATACTTGTATAATATTCTTTAAAAATGGAGTCTATCTATGATTTATGAGCAGCTTAAACTTACCGATACTGATAAGGAACTTTTACCTTTAATCACAAAATTCACACCTGAAGAACTTGCACAATCTATTTTCAATAAAGAACTAGAATCTTTCAAAGCAAACAACACTTATTATTTTAGACATCCTGAGGGTTACATTGTCGTAACTTTTGATAGTGTAGGGTACAGTCTAGATCTTCTTGATCATGGGTATGAATATCTTAGAGAGCTTGGCTTTATAGAGTTTATAGCACTACATCCCGTAACCATAGAAACGACAGATAATTAAAGTCTCTGATTTTTTTATTAAAACCTTCTATTACAAGACTAAGTTCTTTGAACTAATTTTCTCTATCTAAAGGAGACATTATGTCTGTTTTTTCTGCATTAAAAGGTTTGTTCGTTTCTAAACCTCAGCCTACTGAAGAAGAATATCATCTTCAATATACAGAACACTTCGATACTCCGTTGATAAAAGATCCCTTTCATAAAGGAGCCTTCTATCATCCATTGTCTAGAAAGTCAATGAGTCTCGTTAGCTGCATTGAGTTGACCAAGAAAAATTTCATCGAAATGAACTTCCCAGGTGAGCTTCATAAAAATTTCAAAGGTTTCATTGACGGTAAGATGTTTAAAAAAGACAACTGCATTATATTGCGTGAGTTTTATAAATATCAAACCAGTTAACATAGTTAGGCACTCACTGCCTTTCTTTACTTTTTAAGTTCTTCACTATATAATCACCCCTTAAGGTACTCTTTGCTAGAATCTACAAAAAAGGATATTCTATGCAAATATCAATCTACCCTGGTTCGTTTGATCCATTTACAGAAGGTCATCTTGACATTGTTAAAAAAGCCCTCCTTATTTCTGACAAACTTTATATCGTCGTTACAAACAATAGCTCCAAAAAACACATGTTCACATTAGAAGAAAGAGCTCAAATGATCTTAGATGCCACCAAAGATCTAGACCTTTCTGATTCTAAGCAAGTTGTTATTTTGTCTTTCCAAGGAATCATCTCTAACCTTGCTAAAAAACTTAATGCCCAATTAATGATTCGTGGTCTTAGAAATCATGTTGACCTTAGCTATGAGCTAGACATTGAACCTTTCACTAAGGCTACTCTTCCTCGTGCGGTTACTGTTTACTTCACTGCTGAAAAAGAACATATTGATACTTCTAGTTCTCTTGTAAGAAACTTCGTTATCAGTAACAATGTTGAACAAGCTGAGAAAGTTATTCCTATGCCTGCCCGATATCTTTTTAGACGTCTCGCGCTGCAGCGTATTAATTATGAGTTGTCTCAGGATACGTCATTTACTCTCATCTCATCTTCTGACGTGAAAGGATCTTAATCATGGGCTTTATTATCAGATACTCATTTGTCGTTATCGCCTTATTCTTCTTAGCGATCTCTCTTAAAACTGAACATACCCAGGTTGACGGAGATGTCATTCTAAACAATGTTCAAGAATCTCTTCCTCTTAAAATCTATAGCATGAAATTAAAAAGTTTTAAGATAAATGAAATGGACTTCAGCATAAAGGATAATAAGCTTTATTCTAATACACATGTATCTATGAGAAAAGACGACAATTTATATATGGTGGATCTTCAGCATGAAATCATCCTTCACTCTTTAGATAGGGGTATCTTTTTTGAAGTCGTTAATGTTGCTTCTATAAATTCTTCTTTGGCTCCTATCGTGGACAAGGGCAAAAAAACAGGTATCTTCAACAAGGCAAAGAACTTTATAACCGAAGTTGTGTCAGGTCCTTCAGTTGATAAAATCCCTGTCTTGATCAATAAAACTTTTTCTCGAAAGCCTATTTATGAATTCGTAGGTGACACTCTTGTAGAACAACTATTCTTTGATTCAGGAGAGATCTCTATAGAAGACAACCATATCACGTATACAACTACTCTCAAGACAGGTATCTTATGGACCATCTTTTCTCTCATGATTATCTTCTTCGCTACAGCAAGAGAAACAGGGCTTCTAGCCATTACGCTTTATCAGAAGTACATTTCACCTAGAAAGAACTATCGATGTGCTAAGAGTGTTCTCCATGATTGTGACACATGCTCCACTTCTGTCAAAAAGGTTTTTGAAGAGAAGGGATTTATTGCTGGAATGCAGGAGTACTTTAAGACAACTGAAGAATGTTCTGTTGCGTATGAAACCTTAAAGAAACAACCAGTGAAAAAACCTTCTAAAAGTGACGGATCTGGTTCTGTACTCTTGGATGTCCCAGCTGAGGTTGCATCTAGTGGATGTTCTAATATGACAATGTTTAAAGCTGCGGCTGTTGAAGAAGGAACGATTGGTGCTGGTGCCGAGGTTACAAGTCAGGTGGCTGAAGGCTGTAGTGTTATTGAAGTTGACGGCTGTGCTATAGATGGATGTGGTAGTGGCGCCGACGGATGTGGGGCTTGTTAATATGAAGTCTATTCTATTAGTGATCTTGTTCACCAGTTCATTGTTTTCAAATCAACAAATTGATAGTTTTAAACATGGAGCAGATCTTCTTTGTAAAAATACTCGTGGGACAACTTATGTTGTTTCAAATGATAGATGGATTCTCTCTAACATAAATGGATCACTTTACTTTGTTAACAAAATTACAGGGCTAGCTGTTACTGTTTATTCTTGTAGCAATATAAAAGGGTAGGGCGAACTACCTTTTAATTGTAAACCTCATCGAAAGAGTTTAACCCTAAAATGTCTTCTTTCAGCAAATAGAAAGCTTCTCTTGCATTATCTTCAAGTCCTTCATTTTCTATAGCTGATAATACAGTGTTTAGAATATCATTCTTTGTATCATCTGTGAGATAGTCTTTCGCTATACGTGAATACCCTTTTGACAATATGTTTGGAACAGACGTAGACATTGCTGCAACAGTTGTACTCATCGGATCAGTAAAAACAACATTGTATTCTGGATCGAATGTTAGGTTGTTAATAATTTTTACCGTGTCTTGAAATCCAAAGTAGTTCGAATTAAGTAACTTGTAAACAATTACATACTTAAGAGATTTTCTCATTTTGGTTTGTTCACCAGTAGTTCCAAAACTTGTCTTCAGTAAGCCAGCTTCTCCTAAAAGTAAATTGGCTGAATTAACTTCGTCAGAACTAGGGAGCACAGACCCTTGATTAGGAAAGGCTCTTTCATAAGCTGCATCTGTTTTACTTTGAGGAACATATATTCCGTTAACTGCCATTGTTGCTTCTTTCGTTGTTTTAGATGCACCCTTGTAAATTACTTCTCTCATGAAATATCCTTTTTGATTATATGGAAGTATTCTAACATTCTTAACTACTTGTTCTTATTTAGTTATTATCTCTATAAAATTCATTAGTAAACTTTAAGTTATCTTTTTTTATAGTGTGGTATAATCCCAGCAGAAGTTCACATCTTGTCATTTATGATAAGAAACTTATATCGAAGATCTCTCACCAGATCATCGCGTACAACTAGATATCAAATGTCTTTTTGTTTCATAAAAATATTGTTGGTTGTGAACTTCGACTCTCTTTAGACTAAATCAACCTATATATTGCTTTAAACAACTTTTATTCTAAATTGAACCCAATACTCGTTTATTTATATAAAACATCTTAGACAGCTAACTATGCTGATCTAAGATAACATTACAAATCTTTTATTAGGAGGAATTTTATTATGAACAAAACACATTCTAAACCAATGACTAAGTTTAATTGGAAGCGTCTTAGATTTCAAGTTGGTATCTATCACTATGAGTTTAATGATCTTGGTGAAGTTTCTTCTGTTAAGTGGGAGTGGATCTAAATTAGTTTTATTTTTTTACTGCAGACACGACAAGTGTACTTCGTTCCATTTTTTAATCTTGTTCCTCTGTTTGCAGATAAATAAAAAGATCCACACTTACATTTTACTGACACGTCAGATTCTTTCATTTTTATTTTTGAGAAAGCTTTTGTTTTTGCAGAAGGATTATTCTCTCCGAAGACTCTCATGACAGATTTCCACTCTTTTCCATGTGGCATTATTAATGGACCATATAATTCATAAGCGACCATGTGAGAAAATTCATGAACAATTACTTCATGGAAAGTTTTCTTTTTGCTTTGCTTGTACACAGCTTTATTAAATCTTAATGTGTTTTTATTATGCTTTCTTTCATACCTACCTATTGTCAAACTTGACTTCAAGTTAATTTTTACTTTGTACTTAAGCTTTTTTAAGTTGAATATTTTTTTGGCTAGTTTTTCTAGGATCTTTAATTCTTTTTTCAAATATTTCATATTATTTCCTTGTCAACAATTTTATCATCTGTAAGCTTATACGATCTTAAATAAAAAGCTGACTCAGTCATATAACATAACCAAATCAATTTTCAAGAAGGAGACATTATGTCTGCAAAAAATATAAGTGTATCAACGCTTAACACTATCTATAAAATCAATAGCTCAACTTTATTAGTTAAGTTTATTGACGGTCAAATTGACGAGTCTGAGTTATTACCAAAAGGTCTTTTCCTTGACATTGCTTATCCTGTCAAAGCTATTCACTACATGTCTGAAGATGATATTTGTGTTATCTATTTTGATAATCAAGCATTTTCAACTATTATCTTAGATAGCTTCCAAGAGATTCAACTTCAAGAAACTAACCCTAAGATTACAGATCTTCTTAATTTATACAAAGACTCTGTTAAGACTCTTGATTCTAGATCATCTGACTTTAACCCTAGTAAAACATTTGAAAAGTTTCTTTACCTAAGAGCTCTTCAAACTGTTTAAACTCTCAAGTAGCATTGCGCTACTTTATTACTCTTTAGTTTCATTGATATCTTTCTTCTTAAATCCAAACATCGCTCTTATCTTACTAACCTTTCCCTCTGAAACTGTTACATTTATATCTTTATAGTTATATATCTGTTCACCTTTCTCCCCTTTATATACATGCATATATTTTTTAGCTATATCTTTTTTATTAGAAAAATACAGCTTTACATCTTCAAGTTTTCTAAGTACAGCCTCTTCCTTGTCTTTTATAGAGTCTGACAAAACCTTCTCTTTTAATTCAATATACTTTTTCATATCTTCTTTTTGAGTTGTCAATTCCTTTTTTGTCTCAGATATAATCTTTTCCTCAAAATGTACTAAAGCATATTTACCCATAAAATAAATAGACCCTATAATTAAGAACGTTGATATTAATGAACTTATTAACTGAACAAAGGTTCCAACTATTATTTCTCTACTGATTGATTTCTTTTCTGACATTACTAACTCCTTTTGTGTTAAACATTAGTATAGCCTTTTTAACTTAATACACTCTTTTCTGCTCAGCAAAATTCTTCTCTAAACATACCTTTACAATATACAAAATATATCATAAGTCTCTATCATATCTGGAGACAACCTGGAGACGGCGTAAAGCTCACTGGTAAAAACATTGTAAAAAGATAATGAGAGAGGAAAGAGTGCAGGTGTAGAACCTGCAAAAAAGATGAACTTACGAGTTAGATAAAAAAGTTCCATCGTATGGACAGTACAGAAAAGTGTGTTTAAACTTCTTTTGGCAAGATGGACAAACCTTTTTAGTCTTAGAAGGTTCAACTAAATCATCTAGAAGCTCATGGATTTCTAAGATTATAGTAAAGGATTCATCTACTTTATCCTGAGAATTTAACGCGTGCGTTGTTAAATTGTCCTTAGCTTGATCTATCTTACCTGGGACAATCTTCCCTGAAAAGTTTGAAGACATCTCTTGAGTTGAAGAGTTTCCTCCTTTAAACATTACCGTTGCATGATCCCATGGGTAAGTTTTTTCTTGCTTAAACGCATCCTCTTTCTGATAAGGGGTATTTTTGAGTCTACTTATAAGACCTTCTTTCTCAAAAGAAACCTCAATTCTAACTAATCCATCTTCAATATTTGTGCCTTGAGCAGATTGGATCTCTCTAGAATTTTCTATGAATCTAAAAGTATGATTTGTATCTTGATATTTAAAGATACTAATCCGATCTTTTTTATGCATCTCGATATGATCAGGTGTGACAGATTTTCCATTTACGTACACTTTTACAAATGCTTTTTTATCATGAAGATTCTTTATAAACACTGAAAAAGTGGAATTGATTGGAAGGAAAAAAGAGTTACCTTTTTCTAGAACGGGTTTGTTTTGGCATTTTATTACTGCAGCGATTTTATTATGATACATAATATTCTCCTAGGTTGACTGACTTGCAACCTTATTTTTATAGTCAGATAAATTTTAGGTTAGACCTAGATAAGATTATATCGCACTAACAATACTTAATCTCTCATCGATATCTTCCATGTTTAAAAAGTTTGGTATGAAAATAGTTACCTCATGGTGATCACCTTTTTCTTCAATTGAAGATGAAACAAGTATTTGATAGAACGCTTTCGCGTATACTTTTTCTTTAAAAGCTTCTGCATCTTCTCTACTCCCGCATTCATACGTAACAGATAGATTGAAATAATCCATTGAATAACTGGTACCATCTAATACAGATTGAATACTCTCAACCTTTTTCATTTTAGAAAAGACCTCTTTTGTCTTCTCTGAATAGATGATTGTCACTAACATTGCCCAATCTAGGTCTAGAAAATATTTACCATCTTCTTGCTTTAACATGAAAGAGGCATCCTCAATCTTTAAAGGAAAGTCATTTAAGTTTTTATCTAAGTCCAAAACATATTCTTTGTTCGGCTCAAAAAATGATCCAGAGACATTGTCTTTTGTTTTTATTGTGAGTTTCATTTTATATCCTTAGTCTTGAAAGTTTAGATTTAACTCAGCATGATCAACAGTAATCTCATATGTTATTGACGTTTTTGTAATTACTTGAGCTGTAGATGAAGAAGACGTGTGCACTAAAAATGTATAAAAGAGAATTTCAGAATCTATTTGCTTCTTTTCTTTATGCCACATATCTCTAAACTTGGTCGCCTCTTCGTTTAGATCTTCTATTTTAAGAGTGTCTTTCGTTAACAAATTTATAGTGATTCTATACCGTGGGTCTTTAGTAATCATAATTTACTCCTTTGAGTATATTATATCTCACTTACCCTTTCTGTTGTCTTAATCACAGTCTCATAGACAATGATATAAAGAATAGACTAGGCAGAGTCACCTCACTCTCATGATATGAAAAATTATATTCCGGAGTATAGGCTATGTTTAATTTGAATCGATCAATTGTGTAGTGGATACTAGGAAGGATTCCTGCATAAAAACTTCCTTTAAAAGATATCGGATCACTTTTAGAAGAGTCATTTATTAGGATCTGTTTATATCCAGCAAAGATGTCAAGTGAAATAGATAATGGTATTGAGTCTAAAGAGTATCCTCTTCCGTAAGATATAAATGGAAAGGCATGCTTGTAACTGTCTGAAATAATCATTGCACTATATGCATTATACCAATCTGATTCATTTCGGTCTTCTGAAATATACTCATATCCGAAACCAGGTGTGACACTTTCGTAAGAAGGGCCAACATCTGGAGATTTCAAATGATAAGAGAACCCAGACACAACTAAATTGGATTGATCAGCAAGGAGGGTCAGAGAACAAAGTAAAAAGACAATCTTCTTCATATTAACCTCCACTATAATACTTTCTATATTATAGTCAAGAGGTCGATCAAATTCTTATTTAAAGAACTCAGTTATCTTTTCAGGGTTATCTTTCAAATATACAGATGCATTTTTATAGAAGTTATCCATGATCCCTTCCATGTGACTTCGAGCTATTAGACTAAATAAATCAGACTTGAAACTCGCACTAAATGTGAACATTGATCCTTTTGTGCACACAGCTTGGACAGAATCTACTGTTCGTTCAGTCAATTTCATTGCTTTCTCAATAGAATACTGATCTTGTCCTTTAAACCCTTTATTGTTTTTTAGCTGTGTTTGTATACCTGATTCATATTTTACTAAGTTTGCAAATGACGGAGACTCTTTGCCGGTGATCAAGCTTGATACCCATAAGCTTTTATTCATTTTTTTAAATCTAATAAACAGCTTTGTCATAAGAATGTTAGAGCTCTCATCTTGAGAAAGTTCTTCATATCTACCTAATAATAATAGCGAGTCTTCTTTTACATAGCTAAGCTCCATTGCCACAAGCGAAACCAATGCTTTTTTATAGATATTGTTTACGTGCAAATCATCTATATCAATAAACAGATTCACAACACTGCTGTCATAGCGAATACTTCTAAATCCATGAAGAAGATTATACAGGCTATTTGTTTTGTCTGTAAATGGCTCCAGGGCTTGGATAAAACTTATTTCAAACCAGGCTTTTTCTAATCTATCTACTAGTGTAGTAAGATCGGAGTTATACTTATTCACCTTTACCATGGCAAGAATCTCTCTATCCAGTACTTCAATAAATGTTTTTGGCATCTCTTGTAGATTCATTTTAGTTATTGCTATTAACATATCTCTTACTATAGAGACCGTTCTTTTTGTCACATCTGGGAAAACATTTACTGAACTTAACTCAGTTATCTTAACTTCTTTGGCATCTAGTAATCTTAAAAAGTGTAAATTTGAGTCTGTTGTTTCAATAGATCTAATGAACATGCTTGAAGATTTCACCTTGTTTAAAAGAATGCACTGAAGCAAGAGCTCCTTCCCGGTATCGATGTGCCCTGTGAACACAACTTGATTGAAGCAAGAAGATATCCCGTCTAAAGGAAACTCTTTTAGATTTAGATTCGAATCAGAGTCTTTCATACTGTCTATTGGTTCATATGGCTTCTCTTGTGCAGATACGGCAGAGTGATAATTTTTATATCCTGCTTTCTTTGCCAAAAAATCTAGCGCTTTTGAATGCGGCAAATTGTTTATGTTTAACATCTTGGATAGCTGTTTAGCATCCTGAATGGTTAATGTTAGATCTTCTGAAGACTCAACTAAGATATTGTTTTTTATGGTCGTGTTTTTTAATGTAAGCATACTAAACTCCTATTTTTATGTAAGTAATCCCC